>ERZ808240.5361-NODE-5361-length-10514-cov-3.305574_pt1 | contig 10514 bp, 7 predicted proteins | sample MGYA00521084_ERZ808240 | MGnify/ENA primary metagenome ERZ808240 (study PRJEB31516, sample SAMN03275571) | gut metagenome | biome: mammalia-associated habitat; material: feces | host: Papio cynocephalus | place: Kenya | collected 2012-08-06 ... | reverse complement strand
CCGTGAGCGCATCGAGGCCTGCATCAACGAGCACACCCGCGCGATCATGTTCACAAATCCCGGCAACCCTACCGGCACCATCCTCACCGAGGAGGAGCTCAAGCTCATGGCCGACATCGCAAAGGAGCACGGCCTGTTCATCATCGGCGACGAGGTCTACCGAGAGTTCGTCTACGGCGGCGAGAAGCTCATGAGCCTTCTCCAGCTCGAGGGCTATGAGGACAACGTCGTCGTCATAGACTCTGTGTCCAAGCGCTTTTCGGCCTGCGGCGCGCGCATCGGCTGCTTGATAACAAGAAACAAGGAGCTTTATAACCACGCGATGAAGTGGTGCCAGGGCCGTCTGTGCGCTTCGACCATCGACCAGGTCGCATCGGCAGCGCTCTACACCGTAGGTCCCGACTACTTCGATGCCGTGCGCAAGGAATACTGTGCGCGCAAGGATACCCTCGTCGAGGGGCTCAAGAAGATCCCCGGCGTCGTGTACTCCGAGCCCAAGGGCGCTTTCTACGTCATGGCCGCTCTGCCCGTCGATGACGCGGAGAAGTTCCAGATCTGGATGCTCGAGGAGTTTGACGATAACGGCGACACGCTGATGTTCACCCCGGCCGAGAGCTTCTACAAAACTCCGCACACGGGCGTAAACGAGATCCGCATGGCCTACGTCATTAACGAGGCCGATATCACCCGTTGCATGGAGCTCCTCAAAAAAGGCATCGAAGCTTATAACGAGGCGAATTTTTAAAGGCGCATTAACGCACCTACGGATACGTTAATTGCAGTAGCCCGGTATCGAGACTTCTGATAAAACCGTAAAACTGCCGCTTCCCGCAAGTACGGTGCGAATTTTGCAGTCACAATACCACGCTGCGCTGCGCCTCTGTAGGGAACGGGCTTGTCTGTTCCGTTTGTTGAACCTTGGCCGGAACTGAAATCTATATCGTATGGGCGGGCATTGCCCGCCCTTTTTTATGGTTTCCTGCGCAGTCACCGGTCGGGGTACAGCAAAATATGTATAGGGATAATGTAAATTCGCCTCTGAAAAACGACCCCTCAGTCGACTACGTCGACAGCTCTCCTTACGCAGGGGAGCCAAGGGGTGCACTGCCTCCCCTGTGTAAGGGGAGGTGGGTCGGCTTTAGCCGAGCCGGTGGGGTTGTCTATTCAAATCCGTGCGCTTGCGCACACCGCTGGCTATCAGCTATCGGCTGTCAGCTAACAACTCTCTGCGGTCTTGACCGCAGCCTCGATACCGGGACACCGCAATATGCGTATCCGCAGGTGCGTCAAAGCGCCTCTAAAAATATTGACTGCAAGTTTCTGCTATGATATACTGATTTTCAATTTACCGGGCTATACGCCCCTGAATGGAGAGTGTTAGATCCGAAATGGACGATGCCAGTCGATTGTCACTGATAGTCGTAATTTTGCTTATCCTGTGTGCTGCGTACTTCGCAGTCGCGGAGACGGCCTTTGCCTCTGTCTCCCGTGTCAGGATCAAGATCCGCGCCGAGCGCGGCGAGGCAAAAGCAGAGCGGGCGCTTAAGGTGCTCGACAACTTTGATCTTGCGATAACAAGCATACTCATATGCACGAACATCGTGCACCTTTCCGCGGCGAGCATAGCCACGCTTGCAGTGACGCGCATGTTCCCGGGCGTGAGCGGTGCGGTTACCGTCAGCACCTTTGTGATGACGCTGGTAGTGTTTTTCGCAGGCGAGATGCTGCCCAAGAGCATTGCAAAAAAATACAGTGAGCGGCTGTCGCTTTCCGTTGCCGGTTCACTGTGGTTTTTTATGACTATTCTCAAGCCGCTGGCAAAGCTGCTGACGGCGATAGGAAACGCGGCTGCCCGCCTTGCCAAGACCGACCCGCAGATCTCCGTCACGGAGGATGAGATATACGACATCATCGAGGACATGACCGAGGAGGGCAGCCTTGATGAAGAACGCGGCGAACTCATAAGCTCGGCGCTGCAATTTGCCGAAACAACGGTCGAGAGCATACTGACCTCGCGCGTGGACATAGTCGCTTTGGATATCGAGGACTCGCTCGATGAGATGCTCAGCACCATCAAGGCCGAGACGCACAGCCGTCTGCCCGTGTATGAGGGCAGCATCGACAATATTATCGGAATACTTTCGATAAGAAAATTTATTAAGACTTACCTGCGCGAGGGCGAAAATATGGACGTTCGCGCACTCCTGGATGAGCCGTACTTCATCCACGGCAGCACGAACATCGACGGGCTGCTGCCGGTTATGAGCAAAAAAAGGCTCAATATGGCCGTGGTCACGGATAACTACGGCGGCACGCTCGGCATAGTTACGGTCGAGGATATCCTTGAGGAGCTCGTGGGTGAGATATGGGACGAGGACGACGTCGTCGAGGAGCCGTACATAGCACTGCCCGACGGCGGCTGGGACTGCACAGCCGAAATGACCGTCAGCGACGTTTTTGAGCTTCTTGAGCTCGACGAGGACGACGATGACGAGTTCACAAACAAGCTCCTGGGCGAGTGGGCCTATGAGCAGTTCGACGCGATCCCCTCGGTCGGCGACAGCTTTGAATACGAAAACGTAGCCGTTACCGTGTCGGAAATGCGAAATAACAGAATACTGCGGCTGAAGGTCCGCCTGACCGATAAGGGAGGTGAGGAGAAATGACCTGGGCATATGTCTGCGGAATAATTATCTGCATCATCTTCTCGCATATCTTCTCCTCGGCCGAGATGTCGTACTCCTCCTGCAACCGCATGAGGCTTGAAAATGCGCGCGACAACGGCTCGAAGCGCGCTCTCGTCGCCGTCAAGATCGTAGACCACTTCGACGATTCGCTCTCGGCGATACTCATAGGCAACAACCTTGCGAATATCGCAAACTCCTCGCTCGGCTCGCTTCTGGTGCTGGAGCTGTGCAACGGCGACGACAGCTACGCGTGGGTTTCGACCCTTACGATAACAATACTCGTCATCATCTTCGGCGAGACTATACCGAAGATCATCGCCAAGGGCAGCGCGAACCGCCTGGCTCTTACCTATGCTTACTTCGTGCGCGGGCTGACTATCATATTCATGCCGCTTATCCGCCTCGTTGTCGGGCTCATAAAGCTGCTGACGCTTGGACTCAAGGGTGAGCAGGACGACACAGACGAGGAGGCCGCCGTTGAGGAGCTAAGTTCCATCATCGAGACCGCCGAGGACGAGGACGTTCTCGACGAGGATCGCTCCGAGCTTGTGCAGGCCGCGATAGATTTCTCCGACATCATGGCCTCCGAGGTCATGACCGCACGCGTCGACGTCGTCGCGCTGGACATTGACGAGGACATGGCCGAAACTCTCAGGATTGTCGAAAACGCGCCGTTTTCGCGCATCCCCGTGTATGAGGACAGCGTCGATAACGTGATCGGCGTTTTGTATCTCAACCACTTCCTCAAGGCGCTGGCAGACGACGAAAAGCCCGATATACGCAGCCTTCTCATGCCGCCGTGCTATGTCTACAAAACCATGAAGCTGCCGGCCGTTCTCACGGAGCTGAGAAAGGCAAAGCAGCACCTGGCCATCGTAACCGACGAATACGGCGGAACGCTCGGCATCCTCTCGATGGAGGACGTTCTCGAGCAGCTCGTCGGCGATATATGGGATGACACCGACGAGATAAAAGAGGAGATCCACGAGCGCTCCGACGGCGAGTTTGAGCTCGACGGCGACATGAGCATCTCGGACTTTCTCGACCTTGTCGGTATCCGCGAGCGCGACTTTGACGCCGAGAGCGAGACTGTCGGCGGCTGGACGATCGAGATGTTCGGCTCATTCCCCTCGGTCGGCGACAGCTTTGATTACAAAAATCTGCACGTCACCGTACTCGAAATGGACGGGCTGAGAGTGGAAAAAGTGCTTGTCGAGAAAAAGCCGAAAGAGGAAAGCGACGAGGAATAAAAAACGATACGAAAAGACCTTCGGTCAAATGACCGAAGGTCTTTTTTCAGTATTTCAATGCGTTTCAGAACTCCGGCATACGCGCATAGCAAGCCTTTCTGCATAATCGACTGTATTTCGGAAACACTTCACATGAGGTGTTTCCATGTATATAAGAAAAAAGACGTTTATTCTCATCATCACATATCTCACCGCAGCGGTCGTCGCGCTGGGCGCTTACACGTCGGTGCACTTCGGCATGGAGGGCAGCTATCGCCGCACGGCCGAATACGGCTACGCGCACGCCTTTGAGGAGGTCGTTTACGCCGCGTCGAGCCTGTCGGATTCGCTGCACCGTGCGTCCTACGCAACTGGCGCGGAGCTGTCCGGGCAGCTTTGTGCGGATATATACGGCAGCTGCCTTGCCGCCGAAATGACCATGGCCGCTCTGCCATTTTCCACGCAGGAGCTCGAGCAGACCGCAGCGTTTCTCGGCATCGCCGGAGACTATGCGCGAAGTATGCTCAAAGTCTCGGCGCAGTCGGGCTTTGACGACGCCGCACGCGCAGATTTTGCATCGCTTTACAAGACGGCGGCAGCTCTCACAGAAAAGCTGCATGAGCTGCAAAGCTCCGTAAACGACGGCGACGTGCTGCTTGACGAGCCGGAGAATGTGTTCGCAAAGGGCGGCGACCGTCTGAGCGCATCCATGCTCGACATGGAGGAGGGCATGGATAAGGTCGAGCTCGGCTCCTACGGCGGAAAATACGCGAAAAATACGCCAAATCAGATCAAAGCTCCCGTTCCGGAGGATGAGGCAAAGGCCATTGCCGCGGACTTCTTCGGCCTTGACGCAGGAGAGCTTGAGGCCGAGTACACTGCCGAAAACGGCACGGCCTGCTTCAGCTTCGACGGCGGCAGCGTATGCCTCGACGCGGACGGAAACGTTCTGTCGCTAAGCTCCGAGCGCCGCGTCGCCGGCGACATGGACTCATCCGAGCTTGAGGGAATAGCCCGCGATTTTCTGGCCGCCCGCGGCTTCGGCGAAATGTACCTCGCCTCAAGCGAGCGCATCGGCAGCGTGCAGACGATGAAATTCGAGTGCGTTGAAAACGGTGTTCGCTGCATAGACGACAGCGTGCGTATCTCCGTCGCAGGCGACTACGGCGGCATTTACGCCTATGATGCGACCGAGCATGTCAGAACTCACGGCGCTTACCCGAAGGCCGCCCCGGCGGTGAGTGAGAGCACGGCGCGCGCAGCGCTTCCCTCGACGCTTACGGTTCTCGGCGCGCAGCTGTGCTATGCCCCAGCAGACGACGGCAGCGCAGTTTTGTGCTACGGCTTTGACTGCACAGGCTCAGACGGCGAAAAGCTTTTAGTTCTCGTCGATGCCCAAACCGGCCGGCAATTCGATATTTTTTTAGAGGCGCATTAAGTCTGCACCTTTACGCATATTGCGGGTGCTCGGTGTCGGTACTGCCGACGAAACCGTAAAACTGTCTCTTCCCGATAGTGCGATGCAAATCCGGTTTCCACCGCAGTCTCGATACCGGGCTGATGCAAAAAACGTATCGGCACAATTTTAATTCGCCACTGAAAACAACATGAGGCAGAAGCCGAGGAGCATGGCATAGGTCGACAGGCGGCCGGAGCCGCGCACATGAGTCTGCGGCACCATATCGTCAACTATGACATACAGCATCGTACCGGCGGCGAAGGCCAGCGCAAACGGCAATATGCCGCACGACAGCGTTATGGCATAATAACCGCAGAAAACGCCCGCGACCTCAACAGCGCCGCTTATGAACGCAACTATCGCCGCGCGTTTTCTGCCCGTTCCGGCTTTTAAAAGCGGCGGTATGATTATCATCGCCTCGGGAATGTTCTGAAACGCGATGCCGCTCGTGACCGTCACCGCGTCGGACAGATCACCGGTGCCGAAGCTCACCCCCGCGGCAATGCCCTCGGGAAAGTGGTGGATGGCGATGGCCGCGACGAACAAAAGCGCATGCCGGTTCGCCGCGTCGTCGCCGTTCTTCATCCCCATGCTCCCAGTAAGGCACGGCCCGAGCAGGTTGATTCCGCTTAAGAAAAACGCTCCGCAGAATATGCCCATGGGTGTCAGCCACAGAGCGCGCTCAGCCGAGAACTCCATCGACGGCACAACGAGACCGAGTATCGCCGCGCACAGCATTATACCGGCCGCCGCGCCCGAAAGCGCATCCTCGACAGCCGGCGGTATATTTTCAAAAAGAAAGCCTATCACAGCTCCGACGAGGCTGCACAGCGCAATGCCCGCCGCCGTAATAAGTACATAAGTCATAAAATTCCCCCAATTGCGGTCGATGCATCCTATGCCGCGGCGGGAAATTTGTGATTGACAGGCGGGCGGTTTTCAAATAGTATTTATGTGTAGCTATATAAATTCGAAAGGAATATACATATGAGCAACAGATTTACGCGCATCATAAGCCTCATCCTCGCGCTTGCGCTGTGCGCCGTGCTGCTTGGCGGTTGCGGCAAGGAGGATGAGCCTGCGCCCGCTCCCGAACCGACCGAGCAGGCCTTCGACCCCGCCGCCTATGTCAAGGGCGGGCTCGACGCGGTATACCTCGGTGAATACTCCGACGAGTACATTTCAATGCTCGGCGGCGAGACGAAGGAAAGCTGCGCCGAGCGCTATGAGCGCGGCATGCAGGTGAGCCTCGACGTTTTCTGCACCTACTTCGGAATCGAGTACGAGCAGTGCAGCGAAAGCGTGCGCTCCGAGCTTCTTGAGCTTATGCACAAAATGTACAAGTGCGCAAAGTATGAGATCGGCACTCCCGAGCAGATCGGCGAAGGCTACACCGTTGAGGTAAAGGTAAGCCCCATTGCCGCCGTCGCGCAGACAGCGCAGGAGGACTACCCCGACTTTGCCAAGGGCGCAGCCGAGCGCATCGCCTCGGGCGAGCTCGACAAGGGCTCGCAGAGCTTCATCGACTGGTGGGCAAAATCGATACACGACATGGTAAACGCCCATCTCGTATCGCCGACTTATCTTGACGCGCAGACCGTCACCGTAACGCTCGAGAAAAACTCCGGCGGCAGCTACGCCTTCTCCGGCACGAGCCTCGCCGATGTCGACACGCTCATCGTGTCGTATCCTGCGTAAATATTCCACAGCTTTAAGATAAAAAAGAGGCTGCCTTCTCCAAGGCAGTCTCTTGATATTTTTATAAAATTCTCGGTATCACATACGCAAGCAAAAGCGCAATGCAGATAAATATCAGCATATAGCCGAGGATATTAAAAATATATTTCATTTAAATTTAATCACCTCGCTTTGATCGTCTCTCCCTGTGAGCTGATGGGAGCATCTTACAGCTCCGACGTCATTTTCACATACGCAATGCCGTCCGCGTCGTCGACCTCCTGATATGGGCAGTTCTGCTCGACCACGAACACTGACACGCGCAGCTTGTATATCTCAAACAGCTCCCGCGCGGAGAGCTCGTCAAAGCGCTTTGCGATAATGTCCGTTTAAAAGATGCTGGTAGTTGACAGATATGCCGCGATATTTGTCACCTTGCCGTGCTCGAAGCTGAGCTCGATGGCGACGCGCCCCTTTTCGGCGCGGCAGGAGTTAAAGCCGCCGCTGACCATCTTGTACTTGGAGTCGAGAAGCTCTGTCTTTGCGTCAAGCTCATCATCGCCGACGCGGATGCCGAGCACTGAATAATACTTTTCCGATGAGGAGAAGCCTATGACTCCGTAGCCGCCGAGGCCGGAGTCGGGATGCTTACCGAGGTAATAGCGCGTATCGGTGTCTGCCTGCATGATGCCCTCGCCGCGCTCGTCGGAAAACCACTCGTAGCCGTCCTCATCGTACTGCTTTGCGTCGTCCGCGCTGCGGATAAAGCTTATCGAGCCGCCGAGACGCCAATCTGTAAGCGAACGGGTATTAAATTGCGCAAGCTCAATCGTTCCGAACCACGAAAACGCAAGGGTCAGCACAAGCGCCAGCACGACCAGCGCAACTATCGCCGTTTTAAGAGTTTTCTTCGGTATCCTTTTAAAAAACAGCATGTAAAATGCTCCTTTGAATGTTTTACGCTTCTACCGAATTATCATAACATCTAATAGCAAAAAGTCAATAACGGACGCTCTCCTGAATAATTAAAATTTTATTAATGGTCAGATTGTCAAATATACACTAAAATTATGCCTTTTTTTCTGTCAAAACGTCAAAGGTTGATGTGTCGTAAAATTCATGCTTCAAGTCACACCGATACTTGTGATATACTAAGATCATCGGTACAGCCGAAATAACTTCATCAGGAGGAGCAATATGAAAAGCACTAAGAAACTCCTTGCTCTGCTGCTGGTTCTTGCCATGGTATTTGCCCTGGCCGTTCCCGTATTCGCAGACGAGGAGACCCCGGCTATGGCGGGCAAGACCGTCATCCTGCACTCGAACGACGTCCACGGCGCGATAGCCGGCTATGCAAACATGGCGGCGCTTGCAGCCGACTATGAAAAGCAGGGCGCACAGGTCATTATTGCCGACGCGGGCGACTTCAGCCAGGGCAAGGTCGAGGTCAGCTCGAACAAGGGTCTGAACGCGATCAAAATGATGAACGCGGCAGGCTACGACATTGTCACACTCGGCAACCACGAGTTTGACTACGGCTACGCACAGCTTGTAGAAAATCTCAAGGAAGCAAAGTTTGACACTATCTGCTGCAACGTCCTCGGCGAGGACGGCAAGCCCATACTCGACGGCAGTAAGGTCATCACCGTCGGCGACCTGAAGGTCGGCTTTATCGGCGTGAACACTCCCGAGACCCAGACCAAGGCAAACCCCGCGCTCATCAAGGGTCTGACCTGGCTTGCGGGCGACGATATGGTCAAGGCAGTTCAGGCTGAGGCCGACAAGATACAGGATGAGGCCGACGTTATCATCGTTCTGGCTCACCTCGGCGTTGACGCAGAGTCCAAGCCCAATCGTTCTACCGATCTGTGGGCGGGCCTCAAGGGCGTTGACTTCATCATCGACGGACACTCCCACACCGTTATGACGGCCGGCGAGGGCGGCGAGCCCATCCAGTCCACCGGCACTGCATTCGAGAACATCGGCGTTATAGTCATCGACAACGCGGCCAAGAAGATCGAGAGCAACAAGCTCGTTAAGATCACTGCAGAATCTCCGAAGGACGAGACCGTCGCTGCGGCCGCTCAGGCCATCACCGACGCTATCAATAAGGAATACGGCACCGTTTTCGCAAAGAACGAAGTAAAGCTCAACGGCGCTAAGGCATATGACAAGGAAACCGGTCTTTACGGCAACCGCGACGGCGAGACAAACCTCGGTGACCTTATCACCGACTCCATGGTCTGGACCGTCAAGAAGACCGGCGGCGTGACCGTCGACGAGAAGCACATCGTCGCAGTAACAAACGGCGGCGGCATCCGTGCGGCAATAAATCCGGGCGACATCACCAAGAAGGATATCAACACCGTTCTGCCCTTCGGCAACACCATCGCAGTCGTGTACATCACCGGCGCCGAGCTGCTTGAGGCTCTCGAGGCTTCTACCTACTGCGTACCGGCAAGCACCATCGGCGGCTTCCCCCAGGTTTCGGGCATCAACTACACCATAAACTCCGCAAAGGCCTATGACGCGAACCCCGAGACCTATCCGGGCTCGACCTACTACGGTCCCAAGACCATCAACCGCGTCACCATCAACAGCATAAACGGCGAGCCGTTCGACGCAAAGGCCACCTATGCCGTAATTACCAACAACTTCTGCGCCGGCGGCGGCGATACCTACTATGCCTTTGCCTCCGCGACCAGCAAGTTTGACACCGGCATCCCCCTCGACGAGGCGCTGATGGACTACATCACCACCGAGCTCAAGGGCACGATCGGTCAGGAATACGCGGCTCCCAAGGGCAACATCACCCATGTTTACAGACCCTTTAAGGACGTTGCGGAAGGCGCTTACTACTACGATGCCGTTATGTGGGCATTTGAAAACAACGTGACCAAGGGCATCGGAAACGACCTGTTCGGACCGGACTACAGCTGCACCCGCGCCGAGATCGTCACCTTCCTGTACCGCGCGGCAGGCTCTCCCGCTGTTGCGGAGGACGCCGTCAACCCGTTCAGCGACGTTTCGAAGGACAGCTTCTACTACAACGCCGTTCTGTGGGCAGTCGAGAACAATATCACCGTCGGCACGAGCGAGACGACCTTTGATCCCGACGCAATCTGCACCCGCGCCGAGCTCGTCACCTTCCTGTGGCGCGCAAACGGTGCCGAGCTTACGACTATAGCTTACAGATTTACCGATGTTCCGGTAAACGTTTACTATACAGACGCAGTCGCATGGGCAGCTCAGGAGGGCATCGCAACCGGCTATAACACCACCACCTTCGCACCCGACGACACCTGCACCCGCGCTCAGGCAGTCACTTTCCTGTACCGCGCTCAGTAAGACTTCGGCACAAGCTTAACAAGGACTAAAAAAGATCGGCACCGAATTATCGGTGCCGATTCAGACTGTCAAAAAACCTATGCTGCTGAGCTAAACAACAGAGCAGCGGGGGAG
>ERZ808240.5360-NODE-5360-length-10514-cov-3.446697_pt1 | contig 10514 bp, 9 predicted proteins | sample MGYA00521084_ERZ808240 | MGnify/ENA primary metagenome ERZ808240 (study PRJEB31516, sample SAMN03275571) | gut metagenome | biome: mammalia-associated habitat; material: feces | host: Papio cynocephalus | place: Kenya | collected 2012-08-06 ... | reverse complement strand
GTCAGCAAATGCGACGTGCTGTTCTCCATCGGTACCAGATTCAATGACCGCATCACCGGCGATTTAAATGAGTTTGCGCCGAAGGCGAAGATTGTACATATCGATGTGGATACGGCGGCGATCTCCCGAAACGTGGTCGTGGATGTCCCGATTGTTTCCGATGCCAACCTGGCGTTGGAGAAGCTGCTCGAGTGGGCGGAGTCCAAAGACACCACAGCATGGCAGGCGCAGATTGCCGGGTGGGATGAGAAAAATCCGCTCGAGATGCGCAGGGATCACGGCATGACACCGCAGATGATTTTTGAGCATGTGAACCGGACGTTCGGAGAGGCGGTCTATGTGACGGATGTGGGACAGCACCAGATGTGGGCGACACAGTATCTGGAACTGGATTCCTGGCATCAGCTGATTACCTCGGGAGGCCTCGGCACGATGGGATTCGGGCTCCCGGCGGCGATCGGTGCGAAGATCGGCAATCCGGACAAGGAAGTGGTGTGCTTTTCCGGGGACGGCGGTCTGCAGATGAACATTCAGGAGATGGCGACGGCGGTTGTGCAGGAGGCGCCGGTCATCATCTGCTTGTTTAACAATTATTATCTGGGAATGGTGCGGCAGATGCAGCAGTTATTCTACGGCAAGCGCTACGAGGCAACCTGTCTGCGCAGAAGAAAGGGATGCCCGGCGAACTGCAAGGGACCGAATGCATCCTGCCCGCCTTATACGCCGGATTTTATCGCACTTGCAAAAAGCTACGGGGCACACGGAATCCGTGTGGAGCGCGAGGTGGATATCCAGGCGGCGTTAGATGAGGCGCGCACCTACAAAGATGCGCCGACCATCATCGAATTTATGATCGCCACCGATGAGATCGTGCTTCCGATGGTGAAGAGCGGGAATCCGATGAGTGAAATGATCTTGAAATAGGAATGGAGACTTACTATGAAGAATCGCTGGATTGCATTATATGTGGAAAATCAGGTCGGTGTTCTGGCTAAGGTGTCCGGTCTGTTTTCCGGCAAATCGTATAACTTACAGAGTCTGACCGTCGGCACGACGGAGGACGAGACCGTTTCCCGCATGACGATCTGCGTGACGAGTGACGACATTACCTTTGAGCAGATCAAAAAGCAGTTAAACCGTATGGTAGAGGTCATCAAGGTCATTGATCTCACCGACGTGCCAATCCATATGAAGGAGATTCTGTTTGCAAAGGTGCTCCACATCAATGCGGCGGAAAAGCTTGAGGTGTTCCAGATTGCACAGGTGTTTCATGTGGAGGTATCGGACGTCGGGAACGACAGCGTGCTGCTGGAATGTAAGCTGACAGAGCGGCGCAACAATGAGCTGATTGCCCTGCTCCGGTCAAAATTCAAGAGAATCGAAGTGGTAAGAGGCGGTGCCGTGGCGATTGAGTCGATCAGCACCTCCTGCCGCTAGCATCAGAAAGGAACTGTTGCAATCAGTACAGAGTGTCCTTTGAGCGATAAGCAATATTTGGAGAAGTACATCTTACCGATTTCAGATGGAAATGCATATGGAATATTCTTTGTGAAAAAATGAGAGCATTTCTTCCTGACGGATATTTGCATCGGATTCCGTGTCTCTTCCACGTTTGGACAATCCAACGGGGACATGTCCGACACACCAAAGACAATGGGCGGACTTTCTAGCCGCCCTAACTGTACTCCCTCATAGACAATATAAAACCGCGCGAACCGATGTTTGAGTCGTCATCTGCTATTAAAAACAAGGCAGATGACGACTCAAACATCGGCTTCGCGCGGTTATGTTTTATTGCGGGAGTACAGATAAGGGCGGCACAAAAGTCCTACAAATTGTCTTCGGGGTGCGGACATGTCCCGTGGAGTGTTCCAAACTTGGAAAGACACGGATCATCGCGGATGCAAATATCCGGCTGGTTAGAAATGCCGCATTTTTGAACAGAATTTTCATATGCATTCCATCTGAAATTAAAAGATGTAATCTTTTTATATTACCTATCACTCAAAGGACGTTCCGAGCTGATTGCAACAGTTCCGTTCTGTGCTGCCGCAGTATTTAAACGCGTTTTTTCAGGAAGGCAATAAATTTTTCAAAATGCATCGGCGTTCCCTGAATCTCCTGCACCTTCAGGCGGTTCGCCTCAGAGAATCCGACTAATATATTGTGGTTTGCCTCGGCGAGGTAATCCATGATACCGTCGATGTCCGACTTGATGTTCTTCGGGCACTGGATATAGAGATGCCGGTTCGCACTGATATGCAGCGTGTAGGAGATGCTGAAGTGGTACCAGAAGAACTTGTGGAGCGTCGAGTATTTGTAGATCCAGATGATCTCATCGATCGGTACAATGGCATTGCCGTACACCGAGGTCTCGATGAAGAAATGCTCCGTGATAAACATATCCTCCGTCGCAAGCTGCGGCAGCGTCGCAAGCTCGTCCTCCGCCTGCTCCAAAAGCTTTTTCGGATTGCCGAACAGCGCGAGATCCTGACACGCGGGCGAGAGGATCGGAAAGCAGATATAGAGGATGAAAAATACAATGCAGATCAGGGCGTAGCCGCCGGTCGTAAAAAATACGATATAGAGCAGTGTATTTCCGAGCAGATTGTAATCCGGTTCACTCAGTACATACTGGGAGACCTTGTTGTGGATGCCGTTTTCCGTCCAGTTCAGATCGGAAGCAAGATGATTTAACAGTTCATCAAAATTCTCGGAACCGTGAAGAATCTTGGCGCGGACGGACACCTGCGGAATCTCCGGAAGTCCCTGTTCACTGGTATTCGGGGAGAGCAGCACGATGATGCACTCGTCATCCCGCATCGTGTAATAGTAGTAACCGCTGATGTGTCCCAGAAAGGACTGCGTGTAACCGGTGAACTTCAGATCGGACAGGGTGGCGGATACGTATTCTTCATGCCGTCTATAGGTACTCTCGAGGGTATCGGAGGCATCGAGCGTGTCCGGAAAAAGCGGCGCTGACAGCGAGAGAACGAACCACAGTACCAGAAGAAAAATCAGATACAGGATCGGCGTCAGCAGTCTGCGCTTGTAGAATGCCTTTATATTTTTGGTGATATAGTGTTCAAACTGGTCGGGCATAGGTGTAAGATCCTTTGCTGTATTTTGCCGTGTTTCCAGAAACATCAGAAAAAACGGCATTTTATGGAATAAGTATACGGTTTACCGGAAAAATAATCAAGAAGATTTGTGCGGGGGAATCTGTCGGTAAACCTTGATTTCACATTGGAAACTTGGTAGTATTACATAGAAATGTTCCGCATGTTGGCGGAAGAGAAAGTGAGAACGATATGGGTGCATACGAGAGCTTTGCGAGAGTGTATGATCTGTTTATGGACAATGTTCCCTATGAGGAATGGAGTTCCTATCTTACGGGGTTGCTCCGGGAATACGGCATCTGCGGCGGAACGGTTGCGGAACTTGGGTGCGGCACCGGGAAAATGACCAGGCTGCTTGCGGCGGCAGGGTACGATATGATCGGTGTGGACAATTCCGAGGAGATGCTTGAGATCGCACGCGAGGCAGAGTATGAGGCGGATGCGTGGGACGAGCCGGAGGAAGAGGATGAGTCAGACGAGCCGGCGGATCGGGGAATTCTTTATCTGCTTGAGGATATGCGTGAACTGGAACTGTACGGAAGCGTGCGCGCGGTGGTGTCGGTCTGCGATTCCATGAATTATATTTTGGAGGAGGCGGATCTGCGCGAGGTATTTTCGCGTGTGCACGAGTATCTGGAGGAAGACGGCGTCTTTATTTTTGACCTGAATACGGTATACAAGTACCGGGATCTTCTGGGAGAGACGACGATTGCGGAAAACCGCGAGGAGGGCAGCTTCATCTGGGAGAATTATTTCGACGAGGAGAGTGCCGTAAACGAATACGATCTGACGCTTTACATCCGTGAGGACGGCGAATCCTACCGCCGGTTTGAGGAAGTGCATTATCAGCGGGCTTATGATCTAAAGACGATCGGCAGGCTGCTTGCCGATGCGGGAATGGAACTGCTGGCAGCCTATGATGCGTTCACAAAGGAACCGGTCAGGGACGACTCGGAGCGGATTTATGTGGTGGCGCGTCCGTGCAGGTAAAAGGCTTTGAGAAGATACAGCAGATCCGAAATACAGTAACAATAGAAAAGGAGAACAAAATGAGTCAGGATAGAGATTATATTGTAAGAGCTACCGCAGCGGAGGGAAGTATCCGCGCCTTTGCGATCACATCGCGCCATCTGGTGGAGGAGGCGAGAGTGGATCATGACACCAGCCCGGTGATCACGGCTGCACTCGGCAGACTTCTTTCCGGTGCGGCGATGATGGGAACGATGATGAAGGGAGAGAAGGATCTTCTGACGATACAGATCCAGTGCAGCGGTCCGGCGAAGGGCTTTACGGTGACCGCGGATGCAAACGGACATGTCAAGGGATTCCCGAATGTTCCGGACGTGGAACTGCCGTTAAATGCAAAGGGAAAGCTGGACGTCGGCGGTGCGCTGGGGCTTGGCGTGATGAGCGTCATCAAGGACATGGGCTTAAAGGAGCCGTACGTGGGACAGATCGCGCTGCAGACCGGTGAGATTGCGGAGGATCTGACGTACTATTTTGCCACCTCCGAGCAGGTGCCGTCCGCGGTCGGACTCGGTGTTCTCGTGAATCCGGACCGGTCGGTCAGACAGGCGGGAGGATTTATCATCCAGCTGATGCCGTTTACACCGGACGATGTGGTGGATCGTCTCGAGAAGAAGATCACGGAGATTGCCTCCGTCACGGAGATGCTCGAGGACGGGAAGACGCCGGAGGAGATTTTATCTCTGATTCTCGGCGAGTTCGGGCTTGAGATCAACGATACGGTGGACGCCGCATTCCAGTGCGACTGTTCCAAGGAGCGCGTCTCCCGTGCGATTGCGACACTGAGCAGAAAAGATCTGGACGACATCATCAACGACGGGGAGTCGATTGAGGTAAAATGCCAGTTCTGCAATAAAGCGTACCATTTTGACATTGACGAGTTAAAGGAAATGAGAAAATGAGAGATGGATTTGTAAAAGTTGCCGCCGTCACACCGAAAATCCGCGTGGCGGACACAAAATACAACGCCGGCGTGATCGTGGAAGGAATCCGGGAAGCGGCGGCGGCAGGCGCGAAGGTGATCGTACTGCCGGAGCTTGTCATCACGGGATATACGTGCAGTGATCTGTTTTTGCAGGAATATCTTTTGGAGCAGGCGAAGCAGGCGCTTGGGACGATCGCGGAGGAGACGGCAGAGGTGGACGCCATTCTTTTTGTCGGTCTTCCGCTTGCTTACAATGGAAAACTCTATAATGTGGCAGCAGCGCTCTGTCGGGGGGAGGTGCTCGGGTTTGTGCCAAAAACCTATCTTCCGAATTACAATGAATTTTATGAGGCGAGACATTTTACCAGAGGAATGGCAGACCCGGTCGAGGTCGATTTCGAGGGAGAGTGCGTGCCGATGGGCACGAGACTGCTGTTTGCCTGTACGTCTCTGCCGGAATTAAAAATCGGCGCAGAGCTCTGTGAGGACCTGTGGACGCCGGAACCGCCGAGCATCCGCCATGCCAGAAACGGTGCGACGCTGCTTGTGAATCTGTCTGCATCGGATGAGACCACCGGAAAGGACATCTACCGGCGGGAACTGGTAAACGGACAGTCGGCGAGACTTCTGTGCGGCTACATTTATGCCAGTGCGGGCGACGGGGAGTCCACGCAGCATGTCGTCTACGCCGGACATAATGTGATTGCAGAGAACGGTCATATTCTAAAGGAATCCGGGCGATTCGGAAGCGGTGTGATCTGCACGGAGATCGATGTGAAACGGATCGAGGCGGAGCGCCGCCGGATGACGACATTTGAGATGACGGAGGACGGTTATGTGGAGGTGCGTTTTTCTCTTGAGACGGAGGAGACGGAGCTGACCCGCTTTGTTGACCCGATGCCGTTCGTGCCGGGAAATGAGGCGGACCGCATCAGACGCTGTGACGAGATCCTTGCCATTCAGGCGGCGGGACTGAAAAAGCGTCTGGAGCATACGCATTGCAGGACGGCGGTCGTGGGCATTTCGGGCGGTCTGGATTCCACGCTGGCGCTGCTGGTCACCGTGCGCGCGTTCGATCTGCTCGGCATGCCGCACGACCGGATCAAGGCAGTTACGATGCCGGGATTCGGGACGACGGATCGGACTTACGACAACGCGGTGTCCCTGATCCGGTGCCTCGGCGCGGATTTTACGGAAGTCGACATCAAGGAAGCGGTGAATGTGCATTTCCGTGATATCGGGCAGGATCCGGCAGTTCATGATGTGACCTATGAGAACGGACAGGCAAGAGAGCGGACACAGATTCTGATGGATATTGCCAACAAAGAGGGCGGCATGGTCATCGGAACGGGCGATCTCTCGGAACTTGCACTCGGTTGGGCAACATACAACGGCGACCATATGTCCATGTATGCGGTCAATGCCTCCGTTCCGAAGACGCTGGTGCGCCATCTGGTGCGCTACTATGCGGATACCTGCGGGGATGAGAAGCTGTGCGCGGTATTGACGGATGTGCTGGACACACCGGTATCTCCGGAGCTTCTGCCGCCGGAGGACGGAAAGATCTCGCAGAAGACGGAAGATCTTGTGGGACCGTACGAGCTTCATGATTTTTACCTGTATCATATGCTGCGCCTGGGATTTGCACCGAAAAAGGTGTACCGTCTCGCCAAAGTGGCGTTTGACGGCGTCTACGACGATGAGACGATCTTAAAATGGCTGAAAACCTTTTACCGGCGCTTTTTTGCGCAGCAGTTCAAACGTTCCTGTCTGCCGGACGGACCGAAGGTCGGAAGTGTGGCGGTCTCTCCGCGCGGGGACCTGCGGATGCCGTCGGATGCGTGTGCGGCTGTCTGGCTGCAGCAGTTGGAGGAGATCGGATAATCATGCAGTATCGCAAGGATAAAAACGGAAATGAGATTTCGGTGCTCGGCTACGGGTGTATGCGTTTTACCAAGGAGGGCGGGCATGCCGATATCGATAAGGCGGAAAAGGAGGTCATGGCGGCGATTGCTGCCGGGGTGAACTACCTTGATACCGCATATGTCTATGCCGGAAATGAGGCGGCGGTCGGGGAGATCCTCGCGCGCAATCATTGCAGGGAGCGTATCTATCTGGCGACCAAGCTGCCGCACTATCTGATCAAGTCGGTGGAGGGCGCCCAGAAAATGTTCGAGGAGGAACTGCGCCGCCTGCAGACAGACTACATTGATTACTATCTGATGCATATGCTGACGGATCTTCCGACCTGGGAAAAGTTAAAAACGCTCGGCATGGAGGACTGGATCCGGGAGAAAAAGGCGTCCGGACAGATCCGCAACATTGGATTTTCCTATCACGGCAGATCCGATATGTTTATGCAGCTGATCGACGCCTATGATTGGGATTTCTGCCAGATTCAGTATAATTATATGGACGAACATTCGCAGGCGGGCGTGGAGGGACTGCGCTATGCGCACGCGAAGGGGATTCCGGTGATTATCATGGAGCCGCTGCGCGGCGGCAGGCTGGTCAATCTGCTGCCGGAGTCGGCGAAGGAGCTGTTTTTGCAGGATGAGGAGCATCGCACCCCGGCACAGCTGGCGCTCAAGTGGCTATACGACCAGCCGGAAGTGACCTGTGTGCTCTCCGGCATGAATTCCATGGAGATGGTGGAACAAAACGTGCGCACAGCTTCGGAATACGGCGTCGGGTGCATGACGGAGTCGGACCGCGCGCTGGTGGAAGCGGTGCGGCAGGAGATCACAAAGCACGTCAAGGTGGGATGCACCGGCTGCGGCTACTGCATGCCGTGCCCGCGTGGGGTGGATATCCCCGGGACATTCCGCTGCTACAATGCGATGTACTCCGAGGGGAAAAAGTCCGGCCGCAGGGATTATCTGCAGTGTACGGCGTTCCGCAAGAATCCGGCGAGCGCTTCGCAGTGTGTGGGCTGCGGCAAATGCGAGCAGCACTGTCCGCAGCATATCGAGATCCGCAAGGAGTTAAAAGCGGCGGCGGGAGAGCTTGAGACGGTGAAGTACAAGTTCATGAAGACGGCAATCGGCGTGCTGAAGCTCTGGTAAAAATGCATAACAGGAAGAAAGCAGGTTTTAAGATACAATGGAACAAATGGAAGCATTAAAGCAGTCGATCCGGGAAAAAGGGAAGATGGTCGTTGCATTTTCCGGCGGCGTGGATTCGACGTTCTTATTAAAAGTGGCACACGATGTGCTGGGAGACGGGGCGATTGCGGTGACGGCGCGCTCCTGCTCCTTTCCGGAGAGAGAATTAAGAGAGGCAAAAGCTTTCTGTGAGAAGGAACATATAAAACATATCGTGGTGGAGTCGGAGGAATTGCAGATTGAGGGATTTTCCCATAACCCGACCAACCGCTGCTATCTTTGCAAGAAGGAGCTTTTCACAAAGATCTGGGACATCGCAAAGGAGTACGACATTCCCTATGTGGCGGAGGCGTCCAACCTGGATGACAACGGCGATTACCGTCCGGGGCTTATGGCGGTTGCAGAGCTTTCCGTGCTTAGTCCGCTGCGCGAGGCGGGGATGAACAAGAGCATGATCCGCGAACTCTCCCACGAGCTGGGACTTCCGACGTGGAATAAGCAGTCGTTTGCATGCCTTTCTTCCCGCTTTGTCTACGGGGAGGAGATCACCGAGGAGCGCCTTGGCATGGTTGACCGCGCGGAGCAGTTTTTGCTGGATGCCGGATTTCATCAGGTGCGCGTGCGGATTCACGAGAGCGGAACGAACACGATTGCCCGCATCGAGATCGGCACCGAGGATTTTGCAAAGATGTTCGCCGGTGATTTCTATCAGGAGGTCAACGCGAAGTGCAAAGAGATCGGCTTTACCTATGTGACGCTGGATCTTGGCGGATACCGGATGGGAAGCATGAACGACGGAATTCGGAAAGCATAAGGGCAAAACTGCATAGAATAGAGTAACGAACCGAAACAGAAGGATTCTCTGACACAGAATGCTTCTGTTTCTTTTTTAGAACAAAAAGAAATTATATAATTTCCTACTTGACATATATGTAAAGTGGGAGTATATTTCTTATATCATATAAAACAGCTAGGAATAATAAGAAATAAGATTGGATGTGAAATTGTGAACTGGGAAGTCATCTCGCAATACCTGCCGCTGTATCAGAAGGCCATGTGGCTGACACTTCGGATCGGCTGGATGGGTATTGCATTTTCAATCATCATCGGACTCTTCTGTGCACTGATCGTACATTATAAGATCCCGGTGGCAAGACAGATTGTGAAAATATATATTGAATTGTTCCGCAACACACCGCTTCTGGTGCAGCTCTTTTTTATCTACTTCGGTCTGCCGAAGGTGGGACTTTCCATATCCGCCGAAGTCTGTGGCGTGGCGGGACTGGCACTTTTGGGAGGCAGCTACATGGCGGAGGCGTTCCGCAGCGGACTCGAGGCGATCGAGCCGATCCAGATGGAGAGCGCGTTAAGCCTTGGCATGACGAAAAAGCAGGCAGTGTTCTATGTCATTCTGCCGCAGGCGGTATCCATCAGCGTACCGGCATTCGTGGCGAATGTGATCTTCCTGTTAAAAGAGACGAGTGTGTTCTCGGCAATCAGTCTGATGGATCTGATGTTTACGGCAAAAGACCTGATCGGACTTTACTATAAGACAGCGGAGTGTCTGTTCTTACTGGTGGTATTTTATCTGATTATATTACTTCCGGTATCCATCCTTGGAACGTTGTTAGAGAGGAGGCTGCGCTATGCCGGATTTGGGAATTAGCGTTCTGTTTAAGGGCAAGAACATGATAAGACTTCTGGGCGGTTTGTGGGTTGCTTTAAGGATCAGCCTGCTCTCCGTGGTCATCAGTATTCCTCTCGGTATTCTGCTCGGCATCGTCATGACATGGAAGAATCCGGTGACGAAAGCGGTGACGCGGGTGTATCTGGAGATTGTCCGAATCATGCCGCAGATGGTACTGCTGTTTATCGTATTTTTCGGAACGACGCGGATGTTTGGCTGGAATTTATCAGCGGAGCTTGCATCGGTAATCGTATTTACTTTCTGGGGAACGGCGGAGATGGGAGATCTGGTGCGCGGCGCGTTGATCAGTATTCCGAAGCATCAGTATGAGAGCGGTGCGGCGCTTGGAATGACGAGAAATCAGATTTATTTTTACATTATTATTCCGCAGACACTGCGGCGGCTGATCCCGCTGTCGATCAACCTGGTAACCCGTATGATCAAGACGACAAGTCTTGTGATGATGATCGGTGTGGTTGAGGTCTTAAAGGTGACACAGCAGATTATCGAGGCAAACCGTATGGCGGCACCGAATGCGGCGTTCGGACTGTACGGAACCGTGTTTGTACTGTATTTCCTGGCATGCTGGCCGATCAGTATGTTGGCGGGACATCTGGAAAAGAAATGGAGTAACTGATATGAAGGCAGAAGCG
>ERZ808240.5359-NODE-5359-length-10514-cov-5.448131_pt1 | contig 10514 bp, 9 predicted proteins | sample MGYA00521084_ERZ808240 | MGnify/ENA primary metagenome ERZ808240 (study PRJEB31516, sample SAMN03275571) | gut metagenome | biome: mammalia-associated habitat; material: feces | host: Papio cynocephalus | place: Kenya | collected 2012-08-06 ... | reverse complement strand
TTCGACACCGAATACACGTCGTCGCGGTAGTTGCAGATCACGCGGATGCCGGCCACGTCAAAGAGATTGTCCCTGATGGCCTGAACGCTGAGCGGCAGCTTCTTGCGCTTCAGCTTGCCGAGAATCGAGTTGACGGATTTCAGGCGGCGCTCCATGTGGTGGATCGGGTCGTGGCTGAACCGAACCTGGAATTCATCGTCAAGGATTTCCAACTTGGTGCTGATTTCGTACATCGCGCCTTCGTACACCTGCATCATCTCTATGAAATCGGTGATTGTCGTGGAGTCGAAGGTTTTCGCGCCGCCATTGTCGATGGCTTTCAGGCGGACTTTCAAGTCTGATGTGCTGATGCGGTTGTGTCGGTCTAAAATCACGCGATTCATTCTAGCGTCGTCGTCGCATCAAGTCTGAGAAAGTGCTGGGTGGTCCGGTCGTTAGGATGGTGGGCTATGGATGAAGCGATGATGACGGAGGCGGAGCGCGCCCCAAAAACCAATGATGCGGTCGATGCCTCGCGCGGTCGGGGCAAAGGTGTTTTTTCGATCCATACGCTGGGATGCCAGATGAATGTGCATGATTCCGAGCGCATCGCCGGCGTGCTTGAACGTGACGGGTATGTGGCCGCGACCGAGGACCAGGCTGCCGGCCACGATGTCGATTTGATTGTGCTCAACACGTGCGCGGTGCGGGAAAACGCCGCCGAACGCATGTATGGCACGGTGGGTCTGTGGGCGGAACTCAAGCGGGAGCGACCGAACCTGCAGATTGCGGTGGGCGGCTGCATGGCGCAGCTTGATCGTGAGAAGATCGCGAAGAAGGCCCCGTGGATCGCCGCCGTGTTCGGCACCAAGAGCATTGGCTCCCTGCCGAGGCTGCTGGATCAGAACCGGGTGAGTGGTACGCCGCAGATCGAAGTCCAGGACGCGTTGACGGAGTTTCCGAGCCAGTTGCCGGCGGATCGCGCCTCGAAGGTCAGTTCGTGGGTGTCGATTTCGGTTGGCTGCAACAACACCTGCACGTTTTGCATCGTGCCCACCACGCGTGGCAGGGAGCGGGATCGACGCCCCGGGGACATTCTCGATGAGATCCGCCGCTGTGTGGCGAATGGAGCCAAGGAAATCACGCTGCTGGGCCAGAACGTGAACTCCTTCGGGTATGCCATGGGCGACCGCTATGCATTCTCCAAGCTGCTGCGCGCCTGCGGGCAGATCGAGGGATTGGAGCGAGTGCGGTTCACATCCCCCCATCCGGCCGCGTTCACCGATGACGTGATCGCCGCGATGGCGGAAACGCCCAATGTGATGCATCAGCTGCATATGCCGTTGCAATCCGGGTCCGATAGGATTCTGCGGGCCATGCACCGCTCATATCGCACCGCCAAGTTCATGACCATTCTCGACAAGGTCCGCGCGGCCATGCCTGACGCGCAGATCTCCACCGACATCATCGTGGGGTTCCCCGGAGAGACCGAGGAGGATTTCCAGGCGACTCTGGACGTGGTCCGCAAGGCGCGGTTCTCGTCCGCGTTCACCTTCGAATATTCTCCCCGTCCCGGCACTCCGGCCGCCGCGATGGAGCAGGTTCCCAAGGAGGTGGTCCAGGATCGCTTCGATCGTCTGGTCGCCTTGCAGGAACGGATCACCGAGGAGGATCTCAAGGCCTTCGAAGGCCGTGACGTGGAGGTGATGATCACCGGGGCGCGCGGTAAGAAGGACGCGGTGACCAAGCGCGTCACCGGTCGCGAGAAAACCGGGGTGCTGGTGCATATCGGCGTGCCGGAGGGGCTCCCCGAGCCGCGGGTGGGGGATTTCGTCACGGCAACCGTCACTCATGCCGCACGGCATAATCTGATCGCCGATCCGAATGTGGAAGCGGGGCAAACCTATGTCGTGCGTCACTGATCCGGTTTCCGAACAATCCAATGCCTCGGGTGTGAGCCGACCGACCGCCGAAAGCAAGGGCGGCGGGACGCCGGGTATGCGCGTGGTGTCGATTGTGGGGCCAACCGCGTCGGGCAAGACCGGTCTGGGCATCGCCATCGCCAAGGAACTCGCGAAACGCGGGCAGAAGGCGGAAATCGTCAACGCCGATGCGTACCAGATGTACAAGGGCATGGATATCGGCACGGCGAAACCGACCGCCGAGGAGCAGGCCGAGGTCAGGCATCATCTCATCGATATCATCGAACCGGATGAGACGATGAGCGTGGCGCGTTTCCAGCAACTCGCCCGCGCCACGATCCGTGATCTGAAAGCTGAGGGCATCCGGCCGATTCTGGTGGGCGGTTCCGGCCTGTATGCGCGGGCAGCCATCGACGATATCTCGTTTCCCGGCACCGATCCCGAGATTCGCGCGGCGTTGGAGCGTCGCGCCGAAACCGAAGGTCCCGGATTGCTGTTCGACGAACTCAAGGCGAAGGACCCGGAAGCCGCCAGTCATATGGATCCGCGGAACGTCCGGCGTACGATTCGCGCGCTTGAGGTGATTTCGCTGACCGGCAAGCCCTACTCTTCGACGCTGCCGCGCTATCGCTATGTGATCCCCTGTGTGCAAATCGGCCTTGACCTTGACCGTGGGGAACTTGACCGCCGGATCTGGGAACGTACCCAGCGCATGGCCAGGGAGGGATTCCTTGACGAGGTGCGCGCGCTGCGTCCCAGACTTGGCTTCACGGCAGGCAGGGCCATCGGTTACCAGCAGATGGTTGACTTGCTGGACGGCATGTGGGATGAGCCCGAGGACGCGTATGCCGATATCGCGCGGAAAACCAGCAGGCTTGCCCGCAAGCAGATGGGCTGGTTCGGGCGGGATCCGCGCATTCATTGGCTGGAGGCCGTGAACCCCAGGCTCGTCGCCAATGCGATGGCCATTATCGATCATGCCGATGCCGGTGAGTATGATCCGATCGACGCCCAAGCCGACGAATATGTGCAGCATCATCTTGGCGACGTGAAGGTTGTTGACGACCGTTTTTAGCGGTGCCTTCATGGGCGTGCGTCGAACGGTCCGGTTGAATGGCCTGTTCGGGAAGTGCTCGTTTTGGGTGTGGGGCGTTGCGCTGTGACGCGATGCCGGTAGGCTAGGGGACGCTATGGCAAGAGAAACATCATCGTCGAGGAACACTAACGGATCGACCGCGAGGCGATCGAATGGCTCAAAGCGTTCGGGGTCCGACCGCCGGCGTGCGGCGGATGAGCCCGAGGAGTCGATGGGCAAGAAAATGCTGCTGTTCCTTCCCCGTCAGCTTGGCGCGTTGGTTCGTTCGCTGACGGGCGTGGGGGAATACGATCCCGTGTATCGCCGCGATGGACTGTGCTTTGTGTTCCTGGTGCTTGCCGTGTTTTTTGTCGCTTCGGAATGGTTCCGGGTCCAGGGCGCGCTGGGCGTGGCGCTGCACGCCGCGGCTTCGGCTGTGTTCGGCGTGATGAGCGTGGTGCTTCCCGTGGTTTTGGCGATTGTGGCGTTTCGGCTGATGCGTCATTCCGGCAAGGGGTCGGATAATCCCCGTGTGATGAGTGGCTGGGCGTTGCTGCTCTGGTCGGTCTGCTCGATAATCGATGTGGCCAGCGCCTCTTCTATGCGTGGATTCGATATTGCCGTGCTGCAACGTTCCGGCGGTTTGCTGGGCTTTGTGCTGGGATCCCCGCTGGCGTGGGGGCTTTCGGCGCCGTTTGCCGTCATCGTGTTCGTGGTTTCCGCGTTGTTCTCACTGCTGCTGATCACCAGGACTCATGTGACCGATTTGCCCGACAAGGCGCGTGAATTGGGTGATATGGTGCGTGGCGCCGCAGCCGACCGGGACGATCGGCGCGACGAAGACGAGCAATTCCCCAATGAGGTGCGTGTGGGCGATGCCACGCTGGCGTTCGCCGATGGCGTGCCCGCTCATGATGGCAATGAGGATGGGAAGGAGGCCAAATCCTCCGGCAAGTCGTCGTGGTGGTCGAGGCTTTTCGCCAAAAAAGCCGACGGTACCAACCACTCCCTCGACTCGTATGAGGGGGATCGCGCGTTTGACCGGGCCGCTCAACAGCATGGCCGGACCGCCGAAACCTCGATTGTCGAGCCGCTTGCCATGGATGCGCCGACTCCCCGCGTCGCTGGTTCCACCCATGCCGTGGGGCATGCGGTCGGTGACGGTGATGATGCGACGGCCGCCATGGGCGCCACGGCTTTGATGCCGTCCGATACCGTGGCGTGCGCGCCTCGGGATGCGACTGTTGCCATGGCCGCGCCGCGTGCGGCCAATCCCAACGACCCATGGGACCTCGCCGCTCCCGACGCGGCGTCCGCCGGTGATGCGGCAGCCTCGGATGCGGCCGGCGATGACGGCGGCCATGTCGCCGACTATCAGTTGCCCGACCTCAATATATTGGTGAAGGGACAGCCCCATCAGGCTCGTACGCCAGCCAACGACCGCGTTATCCGAGCGTTGACGAGCACCTTCCAGCAGTTCAACGTCGATGCCAAGGTCATCGGATTCCTGCGTGGCCCGTCGGTCACCCAGTATGAAGTGGAGCTGGGCAGCGGCGTCAAGGTCGAGAAGGTCACCAATCTGCAGAAGAACATCGCCTATGCGGTGGCGAGTTCCGATGTGCGTATCCTGAGTCCCATTCCCGGCAAGTCGGCCATCGGCATAGAAATCCCCAATGAGGATCGGGAGATCGTGCATTTGGGTGACGTGCTGAGAAGCGACAAGGCCGTGAACGACCCCAATCCCATGCTGACCGGTATCGGCAAGGATGTCGAGGGGCATTTCGTTACCGCCAGCCTGGCGAAGATGCCGCACCTCCTGGTGGCGGGTGCCACCGGTTCCGGAAAGTCCAGTTTTGTCAATTCGATGCTGACGTCGATTATCATGCGTGCCACCCCCGAGCAGGTGCGTCTGATCCTGGTGGATCCCAAGCGCGTGGAGCTGTCCGCCTACGCCGGCATCCCGCATCTGCTCACTCCGATCATCACCGACCCGAAGAAGGCCGCGCAGGCGTTGGAGTGGGTCGTGAAGGAGATGGATGCGCGATATTCCGATCTTGAGTTCTTCGGCTTCCGCCACGTCAAGGATTTCAACGAGGCCGTGCGCGCCGGCAAGGTGCATGCCCCGGCCGGTTCGAATCGCAAGGTCGCCCCGTATCCGTACATCCTGGTGGTGGTTGATGAGATGGCCGATCTGATGATGGTGGCCAAGAACGATGTGGAAAGTTCGATTCAGCGCATCACGCAGCTGGCGCGCGCGGCCGGCGTGCATTTGGTGCTGGCCACCCAGCGGCCGTCCGTTGACGTGGTGACCGGTCTGATCAAGGCGAATATTCCGTCGCGCCTGGCGTTCGCCACGTCGTCGGCCACTGATTCCCGAGTCATTCTCGACACCACGGGCGCCGAAACCCTTATTGGGCAGGGCGATGCGCTGTTTCTGCCGATGGGCGAGGCGAAGCCGCTGCGCGTGCAGGGATCATGGGTGTCGGAATCCGAAATCCGCAAGGCCGTTGAATTCGTGCGCACCCAGCGCAAGCCGCATTACCGCGAGGACATCGAGCAGATGGCCAAGGAGGCCGAGAAGGCGGCGCTGGAGCCGGACGAGGACATTGGCGATGACATGGATGTGCTGCTGCAGGCCGCTGAATTGGTGGTCAGTTCGCAATTCGGCTCGACGTCGATGCTGCAGCGCAAGCTGCGCGTGGGGTTCGCCAAGGCCGGCCGCCTGATGGACCTGCTGGAGTCGCGTGGCGTGGTCGGGCCGTCCGAGGGGTCCAAGGCGCGTGAGGTGCTGGTGCAGCCGCAGGATCTGCCGGCGGTGCTGGCGTTCATCCGAGGGGAGACCAAGACGCTGGAATCCGGCGGCGCCGCCCAGCCCGCGTTGGGGTCTTCCGAAGGCGCATCCTGACTCGGCTGCGCGGTATGTTGAAGACGGAATGGCCTTGTAGGTAAGGAGAAACGCTGTGATGAAGCGCATGTCCGGGCAATCGTTGCTGACGGGCTGGAATAGCGCGCCGAATATCGTGACGTATGCGCGTATTCTGCTCGTGCTGGTGTTCCTGGGATTGCTCGTTGCCGCAGGCGCCCAGCCCACGGCCGGCTTGGCGGGTTTCGGCGATGCGCCGTTGCCGGTCCCCGGTGCGGCGGGCCGCATCGGTTTGCGGTGGTGGGCGGCCGCGGTGTTCCTGCTGGCGGCCTCCACCGACAAGCTTGACGGGTGGCTGGCTCGCCGGACGGATGCGGTGACCGAACTCGGCAAGCTGCTGGATCCGATCGCCGACAAGCTGCTGGTGTTGTCGGCATTGGTGGTGCTGTCGGTCTTCGGCGAAGTCGCGTGGTGGGTCACGGTGCTGTTCCTCGTACGTGAGATCGGTATTACGGTGATGCGATTTCTGGTGATCGACACCGGTGGTAGGGTGATTGCGGCCGCATGGCCCGGCAAGCTCAAAACGCTGTTCCAGTCGATTGCGCTGACCATGGTGTTGGCGCCTGTCTGGACTTTGGGGGCTTCGGCCGCCAGTTCCGGTTACCTGCCGCCTGCGTGCGTGCACGGGTATTATGCCCTGGCCGATGCTCTGCTGCTGCTTGCACTGGTGCTGTGCTGGTATTCGGGTGTCGAGTATGTGGTGAAAACCGTTCGCGCCGCTGGAGTGGCGCATGCTTCCGTGGCGAAGGAGTAGGGATGGGTGACGATAGCGCGCAAAGCCGTCGCGACGAATTGGCGACGATGATTCTCAATATGTGCGAGCGTCGGGGATTGTATATAGCGGCCGCGGAGTCATTGACCGGCGGTTTGCTGGCCGATGCGTTCGTGCGCATTCCCGGCGCGTCGCATGTGTTCCTCGGTTCGGCGGTCACCTATGACATCGCCGCCAAGGCGACGATTCTCGGTGTAAACGCCCAGCTGCTGGCCGATGGCGGGGCGGTGCAGGCCGAAGTGGCGGCCCAGATGGCTCTTGGCACGGCGCGTCTGTACACAAGACCCAGTAAGGCGGGCCGTGTGATTGGTCTGTCCACCACCGGTGTGGCCGGTCCCGGGCCGGATGGCGACAAGCCCGCTGGCTTGGTGTATGTCGGGTTGGCGATTCCCGATGAGGGCGGGACGCTGCGTGCGCAGTCCTATGAGCTGCATCTCAGCGGGTCGCGCGAGGCGGTTCGGCTGAGTGCGGTGTTGCATGTGCTGCGTCACCTGTCGACGTCCATCCCGCGTTGAACGGACGTGTGATGTGTGTCACAATGCCGTTCTCCTGTGGAATAATTGCGCGTCCCCTGCGGTTGAACGACATAGTTCACGGCAACGAAAGGGGATTCGATGACGGCAGTGGAGTTGACGATGGTTCGCAAAGCCAATGGGTCTGAGGCGCGTTCCATGGCTGCGGTGGCTCCGGACATGCCGGCCACCGGCGCCCGGGTGCGTACGTTGACGCCAGCCCAGCAGCGTGCCGTCATGTATGCCCAGCAGCAGATTTTGCGTGCGAAGGCCGCCAAAAAGGCTCGCGACCAGCGGCAGGCGGCGCTGAGTCGCATGTGGAGCGAGGAGGACGTGAGCGGGTCGTCCCGTTGCGCTGCCGTAGAGAGGTCGGGGGATGCCGGTGACCGTGACGCCGATGGCCGTCGCGGCAGGGATCAGGGTGTTTCGTTGCGCGAGGCGATCGGCCATGTGCTGAGGGATCTGCGCACCAAGGATCGTAAGACGTTGCGCGAGGTTTCCGAAAAGGCCGGTGTTTCCCTTGGATATCTGTCTGAAGTCGAGCGTGGGCAGAAGGAGGCCAGTTCCGAGCTGCTCAGTTCCATCGCCGATTCCCTCGGCGTGGGCACCGCCCAGATGCTGCGCATGGTGGCTGACTATATCGAGTCCATGGAAGACTGACCGCGGAGTCTGGCGACTCCGGGCGCTACGGTGGTGCCTTATGCGTGAGCGTGAATTCTGGCAACTTGTCGATGAGGTGTTTGGTCATTCCTACGGGCGGAGCCTTGCCCGTGACCAGCAGCTTGCCGCGTTGCGCTGCATGACGGTTCGGGAGGCGCTTGCAGCCGGTGAGGAGCCCCGTACTGTGTGGAATGTCCTGTGTGATCAGATGGATGTTCCGGACGCTCGTCGGTGGGGCAAGGACCATGTGGCCCCGCCGAAGCCGTATGGGTTTCATGGATAGGCTCTTCGGCGCCGCCGGCTTGCGTCGCGGGTGACGGCGCGTGGCCGATGGTGCGTCCGTTGCCGGCGTGTCTATTCGAACAAATGTTCGCACTGTTGTGTATAATTTCCTGGTAGATGTCCACATGTGGATGGCTGAAGCGCCGGACACGCCCGGAGAAAGCGTTCGGTGGGGGTCGTTCGACCACACCGTCGCGTAGGGCTTGCTGCGGCGTGGTGGTGACCGTACGGTGAGGCATACGGTTGTCGGTAACAGGCATAAGGAGCGTCTGATGGCACAGCAGGCAGGCAATAAGGAACGGTCCGTGGAGGATAAGCGCAAGGCTGCGCTTGATACTGCGCTCGCTCAAGTGGAGAAAAGCTTCGGCAAGGGGTCGGCCATGCGCCTGGGCGACAAGCCGCTGCAGAATGTGGAGGTAATTCCCACCGGCTCGCTGGCGCTTGATATGGCGCTGGGCATCGGCGGCCTGCCCAAGGGGCGTATCGTTGAGATTTATGGTCCGGAATCTTCCGGCAAAACCACATTGGCGTTGCATGTGGTGGCTAACGCGCAGCGGGCCGGGGGAGTGGCGGCGTTCATCGACGCCGAGCACGCGCTGGATCCGGAGTATGCGCGCAAGTTGGGCGTCGACACGGATCAACTGATCGTGTCGCAGCCGGACAATGGCGAGCAGGCCCTGGAAATCGCCGACATGCTCATCCGCTCTGGCGCGTTGGACGTGATCGTGATCGATTCGGTGGCCGCGCTGGTGCCGAAGGCCGAAATCGAGGGCGACATGGGCGATAGCCATGTCGGTCTTCAGGCGCGGTTGATGAGCCAGGCGCTGCGCAAAATGACCGGTGCCCTGGCCCAGTCCGGCACCACGGCCATCTTCATCAACCAGCTTCGCGAGAAGATCGGCGTGTTCTTCGGTTCCCCCGAAACCACCACCGGAGGCAAGGCGCTGAAGTTCTACGCTTCGGTGCGATTGGACATTCGCCGCGTGCAGACTTTGAAGAATGGCGACGAGCCGATCGGCAACCGCACCAAGGTCAAAGTGGTGAAGAATAAAATGGCCCCGCCGTTCAAGATCGCGGAATTCGACATGCTGTACGGCCAGGGCATTTCCGAGGAGGGATCGGTGCTTGATCTGGGCCTTCAGGTCGGGTTGATCAAGAAGTCCGGCTCGTGGCTGTTGTATGACGACGGGCAGCTTGGCCAGGGGCGTGAGAAGGCCCGCCAGTTCCTGAAGGACAATCCGCAGCTTCGTGAGGAATTGGAGCAGAAAATCAAGGCCAAGTTCGGCATTGTCGACGACCCGGACGCCGCCGGCGACGCGGCGGAGGGTGAATCGGCCGGGAAGGGCGCCTCCGATGGCGATACCGGCAAGAGCGGCGCCGCTGCTTCGACTGACGGGGCCAAATAAGGTTATGCCGTTGCCTCTGCCGTTGCCGTTGCGTGCCGCGAATCAGGCCGCATTGGGGATGGTTGTATGATTCGCGCCGAGGAGTTTCTTCGCGACCATCCCGTTCAGTCGTCGGACCAGGCCGTTTCCGGAGCTGGTGACGGCTCCGCTGGGGCCGAATTCGCTGTCGGCAATCCAGCTGAGGGGGAGCGTGCCGCGCGTCGTGGTCGGCTCGCCAGACGGCGGCGAATGCCCAGGCGGGGCGGGTTTGGAGCCACCGCCTCCGCGGCGCCCGCCGAGCCGCTCGACGATCCCTGCGATGACGATGCGTGCAGGGAGGCCGCGCTGAAGCTGCTTGACTATTCGGCTCGTTCGTCAGGCTCGTTGGCTCGTCGTCTGAGCGACAAGGGATACGACGAGTCGACCGTTAGCGGCGTTATCGACCGGCTGACCGAATTGGGGCTGTTGGATGACGAAAGCTTCGCCGCCTCGGTGATCCGATCCTGCGTCGGACGCATGATGGGGCCGCGCGGAGCCCTGGAGGAGCTGACACGTAAGGGCGTCGGCCGTTCCATGGCCGCGCGCATGGTCGACGAGGCTGAGCGGCAGGGCGTCTTTGAGGACGCGGCGTGGGAGCTTGGACGTCGGGTCGCCCGGAAAACGCTGGGCATGGACCGCAGCGTACGCTATCGGAGACTGTGGTCCGCGGGGAGCCGCAAGGGTCATAGTCCCGAAACGTTGCGCAGGGTGGCCGGGGAACTGCTCAGCGGCTCTTGCGGTGACTCGACCGCAAGTTGAAGGCATGGGAAATCGTGGAGTGTGAGACCTCTTATACCCCGGGTTCTGTCGCATCACCTGTTCGGATGATGCGGATGGCCATCCATCTCGATCTGACGTTGCCGCCAGACTCTAGCAGCCTACCCGAGGACGCGGGCGAGCAGCCCAATAGTCCTCTGCTTGGCCTTGCTCCCGATGAGGCTTGCCATGCGGCCGGCTGTTACCAG
>ERZ808240.5358-NODE-5358-length-10514-cov-39.336361_pt1 | contig 10514 bp, 14 predicted proteins | sample MGYA00521084_ERZ808240 | MGnify/ENA primary metagenome ERZ808240 (study PRJEB31516, sample SAMN03275571) | gut metagenome | biome: mammalia-associated habitat; material: feces | host: Papio cynocephalus | place: Kenya | collected 2012-08-06 ... | reverse complement strand
TCTACAAAAAATGATTCATTCGCCATAAGAAATCTCCTTTTTATACAGTCGTATCTTGAGTGTAGCATGGATTTTCCATGGCTGCAATGGAGCAGTGGTTGAAAAGGAAAGGATTGTATAAAGGCGCGATATTATGTATATTGGTAGGGAAGAAGAGGGAGAAAAGCGATGGAATATCTTTATAAAATTACGGTAGAAATTGATGATGACATGGTACAGCGTCTTGGACAGCATGACCTTGATGCGGTTTATGAGACTGTGCGGCAGGCTTTTTCAGGCTGCGGTTTTCAGGAAAGAACAGAAGCGGGCAGACAGATGGTCTTTACGATCGGAGAAGACAAGGATTCCTTCAGCAATGTCGGGATCGTGGCAAATGCGCTCTATGATTCGTGGCTTGGCAGGTATCTGAAAAAGATGGAATGGTACGATGCCGGTGATGACAGTGTGGAAGATATCCTGAAAGAGATCAGGGAATTTGATGAAAACTATGGAAAATAGAAAACGCCCGGGCAATGCCATTTAGCTGCATCTGCCCGGGTAATCTTAGGTGATAGGGCATATTCTTATTCTACAGAAACAAGCTCAATCTTGAAGTTCAGTTCTTTTCCTGCCATTTCATGATTGGCATCCAGTGTAATATGGGTATCGTCTTTGGCTGTTACGGTAACAGGGAAAGACTGTCCGCTTGGTGTCGATAAATAAACATGTTCACCGACAGATAAACCTTCTGCGCCCGGTAACTGACCGAGCTCCAGCGTAACGATATTCTGCGGATCGGGCATTCCGTATGCTTCCTCCGGCATTAAATGGATATCCAGGATCTGTCCGATCTCCATTTCTTTTACGGCTTCATCAAAGCCCTTGATCATCATGCCTGCACCACAGACAAATTCCAGCGGCTCGCCGCGGTCATAGGATGAATCAAATTTTTCTCCGCTGTTAAAGGTACCGGTGTAATGTACCTTACATTTCTTTCCTACATTGCTCATAGTTGTCCTCCGTTTTACATATTCTTGTAAGCATTGCCCCACGCAACCATGGAATCCAGGATCGGTTTTAAGGTTTTTCCGAGATCGCTTAATGCATATTCCACTCTTGGCGGAACCTCCGGGTATACTGTCCGCGTGATCAGTCCGTCTTCTTCCATGGAACGCAGACTGTCAGTCAGTACCTTCTGGCTGATCCCGTCCAGATCCTTTCGAAGCTCGTTGAACCGCCATGGTCTCTGTAACAGATTTCTTATAATAAGTAACTTCCATTTGCTTCCAATCAAAGCAACGGTAGTAGCAACCGGGCATTCCGGTAATTCTTCTTTTGTCAGCATATCATCAGCTCCTTATATCAGATTCTTTTTGCGTGTTACATCAGATTATAATGTAATATCCCAAAGCCTGTCAATCGGTTGTACAATACCCCGGTTACTTTTTTGTGACTATGTAATAAAAAAGTGCGTACTTTTTCTGCAGCATCACATCTGCTATCCTAAACCTGCAGCAAGGGCAGAGCCCACAAACATAATTTAGTTTACAGGAGGTAACGGAAATGGCACTTACAGACATTTTTGGATGGAACAAAAAAGATGACAAGCAGGCTGCAGCCTGCGGAACAGCCTGCGGGGCAGCAGCACCGGAGAAACCGGCAGCCTGCGGAACAGCGTGCGGGGCAGCAGCACCGGAAGAAAAACCTGCAGCCTGCGGTACAGCATGTGGGGCATCTGATAAGTAAGAAGTAACAGAAGAAAGGAGCGGATAGGATGCAACAGTATTTTTCATTTCAGTGGCATATTACAGATGAATGCGATCAGCGCTGCAAGCACTGCTATATCTTTTCGGGAGAAGGCTGCAGACAGCTCAAAAGTATGACATATACACAGATGCAGGATGTTATCGCAAATTGTGAGGATTTCTGTAAGGTGTATCACAGACTGCCTTATTTTTATATCACGGGCGGAGATCCTATCCTGCATCCTGACTTCTGGAAACTGCTGGTTCTTTTAAAAAGCAAAAATATTCCGTTTACGCTGATGGGAAATCCATTTCATTTGAATGATGAGATCTGCCGTATGTTGAAAACCTGCGGCTGTGAGAAATATCAGATGTCGCTGGACGGAATGGAAAAGACGCATGACTGGTTCCGAAAGCCGGGCAGCTTTGCGGAAACGATAGAAAAGATCGGATGCCTGAACCGGGCAGGCATAAAGAGCATTATCATGAGTACGGTCTCTAAGACCAATCTTGCAGAAATCCCGGACATCATCGATGCGGTGGTACAGGCAAAAGCAACCGTATTTGCATTCTCCCGTTATGTACCAACGGGCGGAGAGGTGGATACGAGCATGACACCGCAGGAATACAGAAAGCTGCTGGAAATCTGTGATGCCAAATATCAGGCATATGAGGCAGCAGGCTGTGAGACGTATTTTAATAAGAAAGATCATCTGTGGACGTTATATGAATATGAAACGGGACGGTTTAAACTGCCATCCGCTGCAGAAAAGGGAATGATCTATGGCGGCTGTAACTGTGGCAACTGCCATATCACGATCTCCTCAAACGGAGATGTGATGGCATGCAGACGTGTGACAGACAGCAGGGTGGCAAATATATTTGAGGACAGGCTGGCAGATGTGTGGCTCAGCCAGATGGAGCAGTACAGAGACTATGATGCCTTTACAAAGTGCAGCAAATGTGAGCTGAAAGCATGGTGCAGAGGCTGCCCGGCGGTGGCAAACGGTACAAATGGCAGCTTCTACAGCGCAGATCCGCAGTGTTGGAAGCAGAAAAACGATATCACGGGGGAGGAACTGGTATGTTAATGGATATCATCAAAAACAGACATTCCATCCGGAAATACACGGACAGACAGATCAGCCGAGAAGATCTGGAAAAGATTCTGGAGGCAGGCAATTTTGCACCGAATGCGGGCGGCGGACAGAGAAGCATGATGGTAGCGGTACATGATAAGGAACTGACGACCCAGATCGGACAAATGAATCTGGCAAAGTTTGACCGGACACATCTGGCAGGTAATTTCGTGTCAAAGGAACAGCCGAGTACGATCGATGATCCGACGATCCGAAACGGATTTTATGATGCGCCGACAGTTGTCTGTGTATTTAGTCAGGATAACTTTTTATTTAAGACGGCAGATGCCTTTTGTATGATGGAAAATATGATTTTGCAGGCGACAGAGTTAGGAATTGCGTCCTGCATCATTTCAAGAGGATACGAGACCTTTGATTCACCGGAAGGCAGGCAGTTTATGGAAGCCTGGGATGTCCCACAGGGGTATGCGTGTCAGGGATTTGTGATCCTGGGATATATCGATGGAGAGCAGCCACAGAGTAAGCCGAGAAAACCGGGCAGAGTTAAGATTATAGAAGCGTAATGATGGATGCAGCATCATGCGGGAAAGGCGGAAGAGATATGGATTTGGCAACATGTTTAAAGAAGATGGAGCTTGTGGGCGTACTTGCATTTGCGACAGTAGACAGTACAGGGGCACCACAGGTCCGCAATATCAGTGCGATACATTATGAACCGGATGCCTTGTATTTTTTCACAGCGAGAGGCAAAAACTTTTGCAGACAGCTGCAGGCGGATGGCAGAGTCCAGATCTTATGCTATACAAGATATAAAGAAATGATACGGCTTTCCGGCAAAGCAGTGGCAGTGGCGGAAGCAGAACAGGCAAAATGGCGGGATGTGATCTTTGCAGAGCAGCCGTATCTTGCCAATGTCTATCCGGGAGATACGAAAGAGATCGGCATCGTGTTCTGCATTAACAGAGCGCAGATCGAATATTTCAATCTCGGTGTCAATCCGATTTTCCGGGAGACATATACGCTGGGAAATGCTACACTGGAACAAAAGGGATATTTTATAACGGACGCCTGCACCGGCTGCGGAACATGTCAGAAAAACTGCCCGCAGAGATGTATCACAGCAGGTAAGCCGTATCAGATCCGGCAGGAGCATTGTCTGCACTGTGGAAGCTGTTATGAAAAATGTCCGGTAAAAGCAGTAGAAAGAAGAGGATGAGATGAACCAGAGCGAAAGACGCAGATATATTTATGTAAACCGCTATCAGGATGCACCAAAGCCGGTTTATGAAAAACCGTATGCGCTGGTAAAGGACAAGGATTACTTTGTGCTTACCACAAATGTAGACCACTGTTTTCAGAAGGCGGGCTTTGTAAAAGAGCGTTTATTTTACACACAGGGAGATTTCGGCTTGTTCTAGTGCAGTAAGCCTTATCACCGGGAAACTTATGATAATGAGAAGGTCATAAGAGAGATGGTGCTCAGCCAGGGATTTGAGATCGTGCACGGTGAGGATGCAGGCTGGCATACGGCGGCAGAGCGGTATCAGACATTTATGAAGAAGCACAGAGGAGAAAAAGTAGTGTTTCTGGAGTTAGGCGTAGGTTACAATACGCCAGGCATTATCAAATACAACTTCTGGCAATATGCCTGTCAGTGGCAGCAGGCGTTTTATGTCTGCATCAACAAAGGTCAGGCAGCAGCCTTTCGCATCATCTTATAATAGCAGGGGATCAGCAGTGCGCAGGCACCAAACCATGCAAGCGGGCTGGCTATGCAGACGGATGTATAGCCGAGTACACCGGACAGACCAACGGTGGCGGCAATACGCATGACAAGTTCGATCATGCAGGCTGCAAAAGGCGCGCTTCCGTTCTGCATGCTTTGGACAGAAGTACGATATACTGCCAGCAGACCCAACAAGAAATAAAACGGTGCAACGATCGTCAGGTACCGGTCGGAATAGTAGTAGATCTCTGCAGTAGGTGCAGAAAGAAACAGACGCACGATCGGATGACGCAGCAGAAGGATCCCTGCACACATGAGCAGATTGAATGTTTCTGTCTGGATCAGACAGGCACGTACACCTGAGCGGATCCTTGCATGATCGCCTGCACCGAAATTCTGTGCTACATAATTGGAAATCGCAGTCATCATGGCATTATTCACAAGGACGGAAAGCTGATCTGCCTTGGAAGCAGCGGTATAACCTGCCACAGCGGCAGTTCCCATGGAATTGACGACCGTCTGCATGGCAAGCTGTCCGATGCACATGACAGACATCTGGAATCCCATCGGGAATCCGGTTTTCAAATGCTGAAGAATAGCACCTTTTAAATCATGAAAGTCCCGGCTGTGCAGATGCAGGATTGGATATTTCTGCAGTCCGACGAGCAGACAGAGCAGGGCAGAAAGAAATTGTGAAAGGATCGTTGCCCAGGCAGCTCCTGCAACCCCCATCTGAAGCGGCAGGATAAAAATCACATCTAATACGATATTCAGTACGGACGAAAAAACCAGAAAATAAAGCGGCGTTTTACTGTCTCCGAGTGCACGCAGCATATTGGAGATCATGTTGTAAAATACTGTTGCGCCTGTTCCGAGAAGCACGACGAACATATATGCATAGGCAGCATCCTCGATATCTGCCGGGATTTTCATCAAAATAAGAAAGGTTCGTGCAAACAGACAGCAGAGCAGGGTAAGTACAATGGTAAAAGCAATGCTGAGCAGCGTGGAAACCGCAATGCTTTTGCGCATGCCATTTTCATCCCGGGCACCGCAATATTGACCGAGACAGATACCAAATCCGCCCGTAAATCCATTGATAAAGCAAAAAACAAAATAAATGATGATGCTGGTGGATCCAACTGCGGCAAGGGCATCTGCACCGAGTGTTTTCCCGACAATGACAGAATCCGCCAGTGTATAAAAGAGCTGGAACAGATTGCCCAAAATAACGGGGATTGCAAATTTCAGCAATGACCAAAACGGATTGCCGCTTGTTAAGTCCATTTCTTTTGTTTTCGACATAGGAGCCTCCTCTTGTATCGTGTATAAGTATTTTTGTCAAATCGTAGTGTAGCACAGGCGGTTTCTCATTTCAATGAAGTGACAAAAAGAAAGAGAACTGCTATAATATGATTACTTATATTTGCTTCTCAGAGGTGACGGAAGATGCGATCAGGCAGAACAACGAAAAAAATACAATGGATGCTCCCCGTGCTGGTGTTTATGCTGGGGTGCTTTGTACTTTCTGTTATATTATACAGTACAGGAAAGGCAAATCAGAAGCAATTACAGACGGTCACGGAACTAAATGCAATGACATATGCAGAGCGGATATCAAGTGATCTGAACAATGGGATAGCCATCACGGATGCCCTGCAGGAAATCCTGATCAGTGAAAATGGAGAACTGGATAATTTTCCATTGATCGCGGAAGATATGATGACAAGCGCAATCCAGAGCATACAGCTGGCACCGGACGGTGTGGTGACGGAAATCTATCCGGAGGCAGGAAATGAAGCCGGAAAGATCGACCTTTTACATGACGAAACAAGAGGCGGGATCTGCCGCTACGGAAAAGAACATGATCTGACGACTATGCAGGGACCTTTTCAGCTGAAGCAGGGAGGGAGCGGAATCGCGATCCGGAATCCGGTGTATCTGCAAAATGAAGCAGGGGAATCTGTTTTCTGGGGCTTTACAATAGCGATCATTCGTGTGCCTGATATTTTTGCCAATTCTGCACAGGCACTGACTGATTTTGGATATGCTTATCGTCTGTCCAAAACACTTTCTCCACTGGACACGGAATATGAAGAGGTCGCTTCTTCGGGAACAGAGCTGGACGATCCGGTTTCATACGAATTTGAGCTTGGTGGCTGTTCCTTCATAATAGAAGTTATGCCGGATGCCGGCTGGAATAAAGGCAGCCATTCCTCCATCATCCTTTTCAGCGGTCTTATGATCATCCTGCTCCTGACAGGGCTTACAACGGCAATTCTGATTCTGGAGAAACGCAGGAAAACGTTAAAAATATTATCTACAACGGATCCGCTGACAGGGCTGCTGAACCGGAAAGGATTTGGTGAGCAGATACGGAAGTGTATGAAAGATCCTGCACAGCCATATGTTGTCCTGCAGCTGGATATTGATGATTTTAAGTTTATCAATGATATATACGGACATGCAGCAGGAGATATGGCATTACAGGAACTGGCAGAGAGCATGCGGGATGCGTTCCCCGGGGATGCAGTTTTATGCCGCAGCGGCGGAGATGAGTTCACGATCGTCCTGCCCGGAATGACATGCGAAAAGGCACGGGAACAGATAGAGACGTTTACTGCCATGCCACGGTACTTTCAGCACGGGGATACCATGCAGCCGTTTTATATTTCTCTTGGTTATGCCCAGTACCCGGCGGATGCAGATAATGCAGAAGCACTGATACAAAATGCAGACAGAGCGCTTTATGAAGTAAAGATGCGCGGAAAACATGAGTGCCTTCCATATCAGAAAGATCTGAAGACACGGAAAAGAAGCCGCCTTGGATTTGCACTGCGGGATATTTCACGTCATCTGCCAGGTGCATTTCTGATCTACAGGGCAGATCCGGAAGATGACCAGATCCTGTTTGCGAATCAGGAGCTGATCAGCTTCGCAGGATGTAAGGATCTGGATGAGTTTCTTTCTTACTGTGGGCACAGGTTCCGGAATCTGATCCATCCGGAGGAGCAGGATGCGGTGGAAGCAAGCATCTGGCGGCAGATCCATGCAAAGGCTGCGGATACAAATGATTATGTACAGTTCCGTTTTGCAAAAAGGGATGGTACATATCATCCGGTTCTGGATCATGGACGTATCGTGGAAAACACATATTACGGAAATGTATTTTATGTACTGATCATGGATTGCGATCTGCTGGAAGCACATTATCAAAGATAAAAAGGAAAGAAAAGGCGGGAGCTTCTGGCTCCCGCCTGGTGTCTTATGCAAGGACAAGTAACAATGCCATTTTGAATCTGCCATCTGCTGTTACGCTGTGCAGACCATTCTTTTCAAAGCGGAAGCATTCACCGGCGGAAAGTTCGTAATCTTTTCCTTCATAGCCGATCGTTGCTTTGCCTTCTAATGCGAAAACGATCGCATTGCCAGGTGCCCGGTGTGGTGTCAGGCCGGTCCCTTCGTCAAATGCCATAAGCACATATTTCATGGACGGATTGCTGACAACATCCATGTTGGCAATGCTGCCTTCTTCATAATCAATCAGGTTTTTCAGTTCGAATACTTCGTTTGTTTTTACATTCGGATTCATTGTAATCTCCTTTTCTGTGTTATTTTCCAATATGATCTCTGTGTATACCATACCGGAATCTGTTTCCATTCCGCATAAGGTTTTGCCGGGAACGATGAGAGCTGCATGGGGGAAAAGCGGCTTTTCCTCAGCGTTTTCTCCGATCAGGATATTGCCCCGGCCTGCTGCACCGATGTACATTGTCATACGGTCATAGCTTTCCTGACTGATGGACGTATCTTTTCCGAGTGAGAACAGGGTAACTTTTGTGGTATTGCCCAGTTTTGTATCTCTGGATATGGTAAAGCCATCCCGGATGGGACGCAGCTGCTCGATCGTAAATACAGATTCCATAGAAAACCCCTTTCATTTGATTGATTTAGTATGTGAAAGAATTGTGTCTCCTATGAATATAAGCTATAATAAGAAAAAAGAAAAGAACAAATTTGATCGGATTACCGGACGGATAAGAGGAGAAAATCGTGGAGCATGTATTATTTATTGTAATTGGTATCGGTGTGTTTTTGTTAGGCGTAAGGGATCTGTGTATCCTGGTTCTGTGTACAGAGCAGATAGAAGCGGAGCATACGGGATACAGGACCTATTATGGCGGCGGCAGATATGGCATACGAAAAATAGATATACCTGTTTTTACTTATACTTATCAGGGCGTTAGTTATCAACGCCAACTGGCACAAAATGTGTCATACAAAAAACTGACGGAAAATATGGAGCAGGGCAATATCCATCCAATCTACATCAATCCCAAGCACCCACAAACCTGTATTTTTCAGAGAAAAGTAAGACCGGATACGATCCTGTTCCTCTGTATGGGGCTGCTTATCGTGCTGGGAGAGCTTGTGAGAATGCGATAGAAAATGCAAAGCCGGACAAAAAAGGCAGTTTATAATAATTTAAAATAACTGCGCCGTGTTTCGAGGAGACCAAGTGAGGCAAGCTTGCTGATCTCTGCGGACATGGCGCTTCTTTCTACGCCGAGATAATCGGCAAGCTGCTGTCTGTTAAACGGAATATAGAAGGCATTTGTTCCTTTTTCTTTTGCCTGGTCATTCAGATAAGCAAGCAGTTTTTCTGCCGTTGTTTTATGAGAAATATATTTCAGCTTCCGGTTCAGATACATATTTTTACGTGCAACGATACCAAGCAGATTCCGGATCAGGACAGTGTGATAAGTCCGGCTCTCATCGGCAGCGTGCAGCAGGGCATGACTGCTGATGGTTAAGATATGGCAGTCTGTGGCGGCGATGATCGTGACGGGAAGATCTGTGACGTTTGCACAGGCAAAAGCCTCTGCAAAAAGAGCACCGGCGGAAACGGAGGCAGTGATACTGCGATTGCCGTAATAATCATCCTGCAGGATGTGGATATCACCCTGCAGCACAATACCGATAAAGTTGACAGCATCACCGCAGTGGCGGATTGTTTCTTCTTTTTTATAATGTCTGACGTGTGCTTTCAGTTCTTCAAGAACACATGGCAGTTCTGTCTGTGGAATTCCCTGAAATAACGGATTTTTCTGTATGAGAGTTTCATAAGATGCAAAATTTTTTGACATAGCAGCTCATTTTGTTGGAAATCCAACATAATTATTGCAATGAGTTTAGTACAATGACGACAGAAAAGTCAAGGAGGAACCACAAATGGTTAGAAAGATCATTCATATTGATGAGGAAAAATGTAATGGCTGCGGGATCTGTGCAACCGCTTGCCATGAAGGCGCGATAGAGATCATAGACGGAAAGGCAAAGCTGACAAGAGAGCATTTCTGCGACGGCTTCGGCGATTGTCTGCCGGGCTGTCCGACAGGTGCGATCACATTCGAGGAAAGAGAAGCGCCGGCTTATGATGAAGCAGCGGTACTCAGAGCAAAGCAGGAGAAGGACAGACTGCTCAACTGGCCGGTACAGATCAGGCTGGCACCTGCGCAGAGTCCGTATTTTGAAAGCGCAAAGCTGCTTATCGCAGCAGATTGTACAGCTTATGCATATGCAAAATTCCACAGTGAATTTGTGGCAGGCAGAGCAACGCTGATCGGCTGTCCGAAGCTGGACGGTGTCAATTACAGCGAAAAGCTGACAGAGATCCTGAAGCAGAATGATATCCGCTCCGTAACTGTGCTCCGCATGGAAGTGCCATGCTGCGGCGGTCTGGAAATAGCGGCAAAGAAAGCACTGCAGGACTGCGGTAAAATGATCCCCTGGCAGGTCGTGACGCTCTCTATTGACGGAAAGATCCTGGACTGACACCGGAAATGCGAGAAATGCAAGAAGCCTGCGATTTGTTGGTTGAAAAGAAAAGTAGGTAATGGTATACTTACTTCATATGCAGGAACGATACAAACGCCCAAACGGCTTACAATAAGGAGGACACAG
>ERZ808240.5357-NODE-5357-length-10514-cov-42.187016_pt1 | contig 10514 bp, 9 predicted proteins | sample MGYA00521084_ERZ808240 | MGnify/ENA primary metagenome ERZ808240 (study PRJEB31516, sample SAMN03275571) | gut metagenome | biome: mammalia-associated habitat; material: feces | host: Papio cynocephalus | place: Kenya | collected 2012-08-06 ... | reverse complement strand
CACCATCAGCCTGTTTTGCAACTTTTCCGGTCTCAATTGTGATGGTTCTTCCATCTGGCAATTGAACACTTTTTGTAATTACATTCATCTAAAAAAATTAAAAACTTATTGTTTTGTCTAACATCTAATATATAAAACGGCACAAAGATACCTCTTTTATTATTAACATGCAAAGAAAACCGCATTTATTTTCAAGTTTTTTGAATATTTTATTCTTTGCAGATGGTTTATTCCAATTTTATTACTACCTTTGCAACCGATAATTTTGCAAATAAAAAGACACATGAAGATAACCAAACTCTATTCTGCTGCGGCCGCAGTAATGGCTGCGCTGGCTTTTGCTTCTTGCAGCAACAAGAAATTTCACATCAACGGAAACATTACCGAGGCGAAGGACTCCATACTCTACTTAGAGAATCTCAGTCTCGATGGCCCCGTGGCTATCGACTCCGTAAAGCTCGGCGAAGATGGCTCTTTCGCTTTCGAGGAGAACGCCAAGGACTCCGTATGCCCAGATTTCTACCGCCTGCGCATTGCTGGGCAAACCATCAACCTCTCCATCGACTCTACTGAAACCATCCGCGTGAAGGCAGCATACCCAAGCATGAGTTACCAATACTCTGTGGAAGGCTCCGACAATTGCAGCACTATTAAAGAACTGTCGCTCAAACAGATGAAGCTACAGGACATCGTCAACGAGATAGCCCAGAACCCTAACGTAGGTGTAGATTCCGCCGACATCATGATAGGCAGAGCTATCAATGCCTACAAACAGGACATCAAGAACAACTACATCTTTAAGGCACCGATGAAGGCCTCGTCTTATTATGCTTTGTTCCAGACATTGCAGGTTGGGCGCACGAACACTCTCATCTTCAATCCGCGCAACAACAAGGAAGATGTAAAGGTATTTGCGGCAGTAGCCACAAGCTGGGATACCTATTACCCCAACGCCGAACGAGGGAAAAATCTGCACAATATAGCCATACAAGGCATGAAAGACATACGCATCATCGAAAACCAGATGGCTGCCCAGCAAATCGATGCCAGCAAGGTGCAGTACAACGGAGTTATAGAACTTGCACTGCAGGACAACAAAGGCGTGACACGCAAGCTTACAGATTTGAAAGGAAAGGTGGTTTTGCTTGATTTCCACCTCTTTGCAGACGAACAGAGCACAAAACGAATCATGATGCTCCGAGAAATCTACAACAAGTACCATGCTGCCGGATTGGAGATTTATCAGGTATCCGTCGATCCCGACGAGCATTTCTGGAAAACATCTACCGCAGCCTTGCCTTGGATAAGCGTACGCGATGAAAACGGCATCCAGGGACAAAGTGTGGCCAAATACAACGTACAGAGCATCCCGACTTTCTTCCTTATCGACAGAAGCAACACTTTGCGATCTCGCGATGTACAGATTAAAGACCTCGACGCAGCAATCAAAGCATTGCTGTAAGGGGGCTTTTTCCAAAGCCCCCTTCTCCCCACACCTATTCTCCTACACACAAGAGCAAGTAGATACCATATCTATTCATTTAGAAGGAAAAAACACCGAACCTATAAATAAACATAAACCTAAAAAGTCAAAAGATGAGACATTTCATGACATTAGCAGCCCTGATGCTTGCTATAACGGGCATACAGGCAAAGGTAAGGTTGCCACACATCCTAAGTGACAACATGATTCTTCAACAAAACTCCGAAGCAAGACTCTGGGGCTGGGGAAAGCCAGGAGCGCAAGTTGAGGTAAGCGTGTCGTGGTCGGCACAAAAGTATGTCGCCAAGACAGGAAAGGACGGCAAGTGGATTGTCACTGTCAAGACACCAGCTGCCAGCTACACGCCTTTGTCGATTACCTTCGATGATGGAGAGGAAACAACCCTTAACGGAATCCTGTCAGGAGAAGTATGGGTTTGCGCAGGCCAGAGCAATATGGAGATGCCCATCAAGGGATTCGGCAATTGCCCCATAGAAAACTTCAACCAAGTGGTGGTTGACGCCAACAACTACAAGGGTATCCACTACGTAAAGATTCCAAGCGTGATGAGCATGAAACCTCTCGACGATGCCAACTGCGAATGGAAAGTGGTATGTCAAGAAACCGTGGGCGAGGCTTCTGCCACAGGCTATTTCTTCGCCCAAGCAGTCAACAAGGCCCTCAATGTTCCTGTAGGTCTCGTCATGGCCAACAAGGGAGGCTCGAGAGTGGAAAGCTGGCTCGACCGAGAATATTTGAAAAAGAACACACAGGAGCCTCTCGACACCAATGCCATCGTCAAGAAATTCTCTTGGGATTACCATCGCCCTCTGGTATGGGGCAACGGAACTTTCCACCCTATCCTCAACTATACCATCAAGGGCATTCTCTTCTATCAGGGTTGCTCCAACGTAGGCGACCCTGCCGGTCAATACACCAAGCGCCTTGCCGACCTTGTAGCCCAATGGCGCAGAGACTTCAAGCAGGGTGATGTTCCTTTCTATTTTGTCGAGATAGCTCCCTATCATTATGGCAATGTCAACGGAGACAAGGGAGCCAAACTGCGTGAGCAACAATTTAACGCTGCCAAGATAATCCCCAATAGCGGCATTATCAGCACCAACGACTGTGTCTATCCTTACGAAAAGGAACAGATTCACCCCGCACAAAAGCAAAAAGTGGGCGAACGACTTGCCTTCTTGGCTCTCAACAAGACCTACGGCATGACATCGGTTATCGGCGAGGGCATGACATTCAAGGAGATGAAGATCGTTGGCGACACGATAAAAGTACATTTTGGCAACACTTTTGGTGCCTATAATCGTTTTGAGGATATCAAAGGCTTCGAGATAGCAGGCGAGGACAAGGTGTTCCATCCTGCTACAGCCCACCATTTTTGGCAGCCAGGCAACGACACATGGAATGAATGCATCATTGTGGTGAGCCCTGAGGTGAAGAAGCCTGTAGCCCTGCGCTATTGCTTCAAGAACTTCCAACTCGGCAACATGGCAAATGCGGGCGGACTTCCCCTCTTCCCTTTCCGTACAGACAACTGGTAAACAGTCTAAAAAATAATAATAATCATGGAGCATCCTTTAACCCAATTCAAATTTTGCCCAATCTGCGGTTCCCCGCACTTCGAAATCAACAACTTCAAGAGCAAGAAGTGCGGGAGTTGCGGATTCACCTACTATGCCAACCCAAGCAGCGCTACCGTAGCCTTCATCATGAATGAGAAAGGCGAGCTGTTGGTGGTAAGGCGCAAGAACGAACCTGCCAAGGGCACACTCGACTTACCCGGAGGATTCGTCGACATGGAGGAAACAGGCGAAGAAGGGGTCATGCGCGAAATAATGGAAGAAACAGGACTGGAGGCTACATCTGTAGTCTACCAGTTCAGCATCCCCAACCTTTATCTTTATTCGGGGCTCACCATCCACACTCTCGACATGTTTTATATAGTAGAAGTCAAAGACCTCTCGCATGTCGAGGCAAGAGACGACGCAGTTGAATACATGTGGATGCCCTTGAACAAGATACAGATAGAAAAGTTTGGTCTGCGCTCCATCCGTCAGGGTCTCCACCTATTTCTGAAAAAAGCGAAAGCTTAAACTATACAAAGCCGTCTTTTACCATCCATACGACCGATTTTAGTGCCAAAAACATTAAAAAAGCAAAAAAAAACTCATATAATAAGGTATAAGCAAAAAGTTTACTTACTTTTGCCAACCGAAAGAAATTGTATATAAAGCTTATGCAAGAAAATTTAGTTATCGTCGAGAGCCCTGCAAAGGCCAAGAAAATCGAAGAGTACTTAGGAAAAGACTATAAGGTTATGTCTTCTTACGGTCACATACGCGACCTAAAGAAGAAGGAATTGAGTATAAACGAACAGACCATGGAACCTGACTACGAGATTCCAGAAGAAAAGAAAAAGCTCGTTGCCGAATTGAAATCGGCAGCTAAAAAAGCCACGAAGATTTGGTTAGCTTCCGATGAGGACCGCGAGGGAGAAGCCATCAGTTGGCATCTTTGCGAAGTACTCGGACTGGACGAGGAGAAGACAAGCCGCATCGTCTTCCACGAAATCACCAAGCCTGCCATATTGGATGCCATAGAGCATCCACGCCATCTGGACATGAACTTAGTCAATGCCCAGCAGGCACGTCGTGTGCTCGACCGTATCGTGGGCTTCAAGCTATCACCCGTGCTTTGGCGCAAGGTGAAGCCAGCCCTTTCTGCCGGACGCGTGCAAAGTGTCGCTGTGCGCCTCATCGTAGAACGAGAGCGAGAGATACAGAAGTTTAAGAGCGAGCCTTATTTCCGTGTCAATGCCATCTTTGCCCTCATTAACGAGAGTGGAAACGCAACCGAGGTAAAGGCCGAGCTCGACAAGCATCTCAAGACTCAGGAAGAAGTAGATGCCTTCCTTGAGAAGTGCAAGGATGCACAATTTACAGTCGAGGCCGTGACAAAGAAGCCATTGAAACGCACTCCTGCGCCTCCTTTCACCACTTCTACCTTGCAACAAGAAGCTGCCCGCAAATTGGGCTTTACTGTAAGCCAGACCATGATGATAGCGCAACGACTCTACGAGAGCGGACGCATCACATACATGCGTACCGACAGCGTAAACCTGTCTTCGTTCTGCAAAGATGCCAGTGCTGCAGAAATCAAAAAGGTATATGGCGACAAATATAGCCTGACTCGCAACTACCACACCAGCTCAAAAGGCGCACAAGAAGCACACGAGGCCATCCGCCCTACCGACATGGTCGCTCTCACCATAGAAGGATCAAACCAGGAAAAACGACTCTACGAGTTAGTTTGGAAGCGTACCATCGCTTCACAAATGGCTGACGCGCAAATAGAGAAAACAACTATCAACATAGACATAGACAACTCAACGGAGAAATTTGTCGCTAATGGCGAGGTAGTCGTTTTCGATGGATTCCTGAAAGTTTACCGCGAGTCAACCGATGAGGAAGAAAGCAGCGAGGACTCTTCACACATCCTGCCTGCCATGCATCAGGGCGACAAGTTGCAGCGTCGTGAAATAACAGCCACCGAGCGTTTCTCCATGGCTCCAGCAAGATACACAGAGGCCAGCCTTGTAAAGAAGCTCGAAGACCTCGGTATAGGTCGTCCTTCCACCTATGCCCCCACCATCAGCACCATTCAGCAACGCGAGTACGTACAGAAAGGTGACAAGAGCGGTACAGAGCGATTGTATACCGTCAGCACGCTAAAGGGCATCAAGGTGACGCAGAAAATCAAGAAGGAAATGGCTGGCTCCGAAAAAGGCAAACTGCTTCCTACGGATATCGGCATCGTGGTAAACGACTTTTTGATGAAGAACTTTCCCAACATTATGGACTACAACTTTACCGCCAATGTAGAGAAGAAATTCGATGACATCGCAGATGGCAATACCGAGTGGAACAAATGGATGAAGAAGTTCGACAAGAGCTTTGAGCCTGAAGTGGACAAAGTGATGAACGCCCGCAGTGAGCACAAAGCTGGTGAACGGGCATTAGGCACCGACCCTAAGAGCGGCCGACCAGTATTCGTCAAGATAGGACGTTTCGGGCCTGTAGCACAGATAGGATCGGCCGAAGATAAGGAAAAACCACTCTTCGCCCAGTTGCCTTCCGACAAGAGCATTGAGACCATTACGCTCGACGAAGCTATCGAGCTCTTCAAACTACCTCGTGAAGTAGGCGAATACGAGGGAACACCTGTCACCATCGGCGCAGGACGATTTGGGCCATACGTGCTTCACAACAAGAAATATGTATCCATTCCCAAAGGTGAAGACCCAATGAGTCTCACGCTCGAAAGAGCCATCGAACTGATAAGAGAGAAACGAGAGAGCGAACAGAAACGCCATATCAAAACATTCGACGAGGATGCCAAGCTCGAGCTGTTAAACGGCCGTTATGGTCCTTACATTGCATACGGTGGCAAGAACTATCGCATCCCGAAGAATAAGTTGGCTCATGTAGGGGAACTCTCCTACGAAGAGTGCATGAACATTATCAAAGAGGCTCCAGAGCCAAAAGCAAGCCGTCGCAAGTAAGTCCATGAAGTCGATTATCATCATTGGATATATGGGTGCCGGCAAAACGACTGTCGGCAAAGCCCTTGCCAAGGAGTTGGGAGTCATGTTCTACGACTTGGACTGGTACATAGAGACGCGCATGCACAAGACCGTCAAAGAAATCTTCGACGAGAAAGGCGAAGATGGATTCCGACTCATTGAGCACAACATGTTGCACGAAGTGGCTGAGTTTGAAAACGTCGTAGTAAGCTGCGGAGGTGGAACCCCCTGCTTCTTCGACAACATGGACTACATGAACCAGTTAGGAACGACTGTCTATCTGAAAGCCACTCCAGAGACACTTCACACCCATCTACAGATGGGCAAGGGCGTACGACCCTTGTTGCTCAACAAAACACCTCAGGAGGTAGAAACTTTTATCAAGGAGCAAATCAAGCAACGCGAGCCCTACTATCTGAAGGCACAGCACATATTCGACATCGATGTCATCGACGATTATGACAAGATACAGAATACGATGAAAAAACTGCGCAAGCAGTTGGATATATAAAGGCAGGAGGTTCTACAGCCATCAACTCGCAATGTGCAGCGAGGCAACAATCAGGAAAAACAACACAATAAAAATAACACATCACAGCAATACTACTGTCATTCCAAAAGAAAAGAAATGAAGAAATGGACTATCGAAGACTCAAAGGAGCTCTACAACATCAGCGGTTGGGGCACTTCTTACTTTGGCATCAACGAAAAAGGTGATGTCTATGTAACTCCATGTAAGGACAACACACAGATAGACCTGCGAGACATCATGGACGAGTTGGCACTGCGAGACATCAATGCTCCCGTATTGCTCCGTTTCCCAGACATCCTTGACAACCGCATCGAGAAGACAGCCTGTTGTTTTCAAAAAGCCAAGGAAGAGTATGGATACAAGGGAGAAAACTTTGTCATCTACCCTATCAAGGTGAATCAGATGCAGCCTGTCGTGGAGGAGATCATCTCTCACGGCAAGAAATTCAACCTCGGTCTGGAAGCAGGCTCCAAGCCTGAGCTTCATGCTGTCATCGCCGTACAAGCACAAAGCGACTCTCTCATCGTCTGCAACGGTTACAAGGATGAAAGCTATATCGAACTTGCCTTGCTGGCACAGAAGATGGGCAAGCGCATCTTTATCGTGGTAGAGAAGCTCAACGAGTTGGATATCATCGCCAAGGTGGCCAAGAAACTCCATGTAAAGCCCAACATTGGCATCCGCATCAAACTCGCCTCATCAGGCTCTGGAAAATGGGCAGAGAGCGGTGGCGATGCCTCTAAGTTTGGCTTGACCAGCACCGAGTTATTGACTGCCCTCAACAAGATTGAGGAGATGGGATTCCATGATTGCCTACGCCTCATTCATTTCCATATCGGAAGCCAGATTACCAAGATTCGCAGAATACAGACTGCACTTCGAGAGGCAGCTCAGTTCTACATCAATCTCCACAAAATGGGATACCATATAGATTTCGTGGATTGTGGAGGTGGACTGGGGGTAGATTACGATGGTACCCGTTCCTCAAGCAGCGAAAGCTCCGTCAACTACTCCATCCAAGAATATGTGAACGACTGCGTATATACTTTTGTGGAAGCAGCCAACAAGAACAACATCGAGCACCCGAACCTCATAACCGAGAGCGGACGTTCCTTGTCAGCCCATCATTCCATACTCGTCATCGACGTATTGGAGACCGCATCCCTGCCCGAAATGCCAGAGGAATTCGAAGCGAAGGAGACCGACCACCAGTTGGTGAAAGATCTCTATGATATTTGGGACAATCTGAATCCTCGCAACATGTTGGAGGACTGGCACGATGCCGAGCAAATCCGTGACGAGGCTCTTCAACTCTTCTCGCATGGCATCGTCGACTTGAAGACCCGTGCCGAGATAGAGGCGATGTACTGGAGCGTCTGCCACGAAATCAACAGTCTTGCCAAGCACATGAAACACATCCCTGAAGAGCTACGAGGACTCGACAAGCTGCTTGCCGACAAGTATTTCTGTAACTTCTCCCTGTTCCAGAGTTTGCCAGACAGTTGGGCTATCGACCAACTCTTCCCAATCATGCCTATCCAGCGACTGGACGAACGTCCTACTCGCAACGCCACCTTGCAAGACATCACCTGCGACAGCGATGGCAAAATCGCCAACTTCGTCACCGACGGCCACATCGGCAACGTGCTTCCTCTTCATCCTTTGAAGAAGAACGAGCCATACTATCTCGGCGTGTTCCTCGTAGGAGCCTATCAGGAAATCTTAGGCGACATGCACAACCTGTTCGGAGACACCAACGCCGCACATATATCGGTAAAGGACGGTAAGTACAATATCGACCAGATATTCGACGGGGAAACTGTAGAGGAAGTCCTCGACTACGTACAGTACAACCCTAAGAAGCTCGTTCGCCAATTGGAACAGTGGGTTACCAAGAGCGTGAAAGAAGGCAAAATCTCTCTCGAAGAAGGCAAGGAATTCCTCGCCACCTACCGCAACGGTCTCTTCGGTTACACTTATCTGCAATAATACCCGTCTGCGGAGTTATTACATCTATAAATAAGATAGAATCATATATCAAAGACGGACACTGTCGATCTTCCTCCACCGAGGGCATATCAAAGTTTGGAAAGACTATTGATATGCCCTCTTTCGTTATCATAGTAGCATAGCGAACAGAAAAAGTTACATGTTGTGTCAGTAATGTTTAAAATATTTATCCTTTGGTGCCAATCTTGCACAGTTTTTGACAGCGTTGTCATCACCCGTCCATCTCCTGCATCATTTTTCTATTGGCACGTATATTGCAGAGTAGAAGAGTGAAAGCCGAAGCCGAAGGGGCAAGGGGAACGACAAGAACCCTAAGTAATGCCATTTGAAGGTTTCTTGAAATCTTTGAGTCTCGAAAGCCGAAGCAATCACTTCGAATTTGCGATGAGCAAAAGAGAAGTTCTATAGGAAAACATTAATAAACAACATTAGAAATCCCGACGGAACCGAAAGGCGAAGAGAGGATGAGAAAAATATAATTGGAGGTTTTACATTATGTTGTTAGCTCGTAGAAATAACAATAGCGTTTCAAATTGGTTGAACAGTTGGTTTAATGACAACTTCTTTGATACAGACTTGATGCCTCGCGTGAATGCCACAGCCCCTGCTGTCAACGTCAAGGAGAGCGCTACAGATTATACCATCGAGGTAGCAGTTCCAGGCTTGAAGAAAGATATGGTCAAGATGAGCGTCGACAAGGATGGTTACTTGAATATATCTATCGAGAACAAGGCCGAGAAGAAAGAAGAGAAGAAGGAAGAGCACTATTTGCGTCGTGAATTCTCTTATAGTAGCTACTCTCAGAGCTATGCTTTGCCAGAGAATGCCAACCAAGAGAAGATTTCCGCCGAGGTCAACGATGGTGTCTTGAAGATTGAGATACCTAAAGTAGCCAAGGAAGAGAAAAAGGACGATGTAAAGCACATAGAAGTCAAGTAAACGATACGAAGGGTGAGTCACGCCAAAGGACTTACCCTTTTTTTTATATAAACATTCTATATGCAGTATAGCAGAAAGGAAACATGATGAAAAAGATATTTGTTTGCATTCTGGGGGCATTGTGCATGGTTTCAAGCCTCACCTATGCCCAGTCTTCTCCAACGGACGATGTGTACCAAGTAGGCAAGAACAAGGCTAACGAGCAGTTGGTTAACAGTTTGCAGGCTCGGCAAAAGGCTCTTAAGAAAGAACAACGCGCTCTGCAAAACCGAATCGACAGCGTTTATTGGGACGAAGCCTTGGCTGCGGTGAAGGATACCGCCTTTACGTTGGAAGCCGACAAGGTGGTGTTCAAATATGGACAGATTGCTTATGTCAATTCCAACACAAACTTTGTGTCAGTCAACAAAAACGAAGCCACGGTACAAGTAGCTTTCAACGTGCCATTTTCTGGACCGAACGGCATAGGAGGAGTCACTGTCCAGGGAAGCGTGAGCGGATATAAGATCGAGACAGACAAAAAAGGCACTACTCTCGTCAGCATGAACGTAATGGGTGCTGGGATTTCCGCCCAGATTTGGATTACCATGTACGAGGGAAGCCATGATGCCAGTGTGGAAATCTCACCTAATTTCAACTCGCAAAGGTTGACACTCAATGGTGTCATCTTACCGCTTCATAAAAGTACAGTCTTCAAGGGTCGCACTTTGTAATATAATACGTTTACGCTATAATGAGAAAAAGCCTGCCGGCAATCACTACCAGCAGGCTTTTTTGTTCTCCGTGCGATATCCGTTCGTTTTGCAAGCATACACGCTCACCCAGACATGCCTTTTGACTGTATTTCCATGCAATTTACTTACACTTCAACATCTTTGCCTTGTGCAAAAAGCAGAATATACCACATTAAGGGTATTATGAATAACACAGAGTAGCGATAGGAAGATATA
>ERZ808240.5356-NODE-5356-length-10515-cov-6.011090_pt1 | contig 10515 bp, 9 predicted proteins | sample MGYA00521084_ERZ808240 | MGnify/ENA primary metagenome ERZ808240 (study PRJEB31516, sample SAMN03275571) | gut metagenome | biome: mammalia-associated habitat; material: feces | host: Papio cynocephalus | place: Kenya | collected 2012-08-06 ... | reverse complement strand
GAATTGAAATAATTTCTGCTGAAATTATTGTTAGACACCCTGTACGATTATGTACGGGGTGTCTTTTTTTGGTTCTTTGTCAAATGTTGGGGTGCCTTTCAAATCCTCCAACAGGTGCCTCTTGGGGGATTAGTAAAATATCTTGCCAAAAAATAAAATAATAGATATGAGTGTACAATGACAAAAGTAATTCTGTAGTGAAATTACTTAAATCCTTGTATATGGGAATGGATAATTAAAAATTGAATTGTAATATCCGTGATGGACGGCCGGCTTTATGGTGATATTTTTTCCCTATTTCATAACAATGATGTGTATCAATTAATTTTAGAATTATTCGATTTACAGCTCGCGTAGATATGTGTAAATAATCAGACAATTCGTTTACAGTACATTCATGGCTTCCTTTTTCAGTTAAAAGTTTGTGAATCTGGCTTAATGTGAAAGAGCTGATTCCTGTTTCACTTGATAAAGAAGAAAATCGATCATTCATAATAGGAGTGGGATGAACTTTTTTAGATGGAAACGGCCCTCGAATTGTGTTTTCATCATATACGACAAATATCTGATTTCCACCGTTTGCTTGAGCTTTTTTTAACCCTGCATAGGAATTTTTTTTGGATTTAAATACTGTTGTACCTAGTCCGATTCCTACGCTAATTGTTTTTGCCGTATTTTTTTTTACTGCATCCATAAGAGAAAATTCCTTGAATTTATTTGTTTCATGCTCTATGATTGTCCGTGTCGAAAATAGAAGAAATTCTGTATTTTTTATGGGAAACAAAGCGCCTTGTATCTTTTTAACAAAAGCATAAATAAGTTTAGCTACATTTAAATTTTCTATTGCTATTTGGTATTCATCATCGGCAATAGGAGAATAATTATTTGGCTCATCAATTGCGATATGAATAATAACAATCTGACTTTCTCGACTGGATTGCAAAAGAAATGCAGAATGTGCTTTTTCTATAGTATTGCTTATGTCAGTCAAAGAAGCACAAGAAAATACAATGGGAAAATTTTTATCTTTGAGGCGTTGATAAACATCAGAATAAATTGTAATGCAGGTGTAGTTGTCGTATTGCTTTTGGCACTGCATATAATAGTTCACTAAATTATCGTAAAATAATTCATTAAATACATATTCAGGAGCATTTATGATTTTTGGTGTAAAGGGGGAAGCAAACGTCTGTTTATAAGAATCGTAAATAATATTTAACTCATCTTGAGGAGCATCGCTTATAAACTCATAAATATTATAGGAAGAAAGGGAGAGACTGAATAATAACTGTACGATGCTTGCACTGCTGCGGGGAACTACGTACCAAGAAATAGTGGGTGTTAGTTTGGATGAGACATAATTTAACGTTGTTTTCCCTAAGAAGATAAGGGCATCATAATTTCTTTGCTTTCCTGATAATAATTTTGGAATTGTAAATATTGAAGGATAAAATAGAAAATCCAACGTTAATTGACAAAACCGATCTTTTAAGATGGAAATTTTACTTTCTAGCACATTTTCTGGTGACAATAGACAAATACGCAATATGATCAATCTCCTTTAAAATTATAAATAGAAATATAAAAGTATTGAGTTATATAATTTTTTATAAATAAGATGGATACCGTAAGCGTGTGTGGAAGTAAAAAGAATCTAATATTAGACAATGTATTATTGACGATAAATGAATAAATGAAATATTTTAATGTGAAAAACAATAATAAATAAAATATAAACATAAAAACACATAAAAAATAAACAATAACCATTGACAGAACAGAAAACGAATGGTATATTATGAACATACATTTTCTGTATTTTATATAGGAAATAAAACTTTATATAGTAGGCAGCGGAGCCTTTTGCAATATGAAAATTGCAGAAGGTCTTTTTATTTTTAAGAAAGGGGTAATGTTCTATGATTCTTTTTTTATTTGGAATAAGCTAACTTATATAAAATAAGGACGTAATAAAGACTATTTAATGAATATAAAGTCTTAAAAAGGCGCTATAAAGGACAACATATTTTATGTAGAATACAATTAATGAAACGTACGAATAATAAAAACGCAATAATAAAAGACAAAATGCAAAAAACGTATCTTGTTAATATTATACCATAATTATGTTGCTGGTTGATATAGTTGGAGGTGTTTTTATGGATACACAAGGAAAAAACAAGATTACTTGGAAGAGCTGGTGTTCACTTATTATTTTAGTCATTGCGTTTTCTGGTATATTTACGCATTCAGATACGCCAATGCAGGCATTTGATTTTCAAGTATTGGTAGGAAAGTTTGGACAAATTGCATCAGGAGGTACATTTATAGGAAAAGGCGGTACGGGTGCAGATGGCGGCTTCCTTTTTGCATTGACTCTTTTTCCTACGGTAATGTTTGCCTTGGGATTGATCAATGTAGCTGAATCCCTGGGTGCGTTGCTTGCCGCAGAAAAAATATTCAGGTATATTTTGAAGCCTCTTATGGGCATTCCGGGGGCTACTGGCTTGGCATTTGTTACTAGCTTTACCAGTACAGATGCTGCGGCAGTAATGACCAAGGAATTGGCAGACAATAAATTAATTACAGATGATGAACGTACTATTTTTTCTTCTTATCAGATTGCCGGTTCGGGGTTGATCAGTAATGTATTTGGCAGCGGAGCAGCGTTAATTCCTATTTGTGTATGTCCCGTAGGTGTTATTATTGCCGTAATTTTCCTTGTCAAAGTAATAGGCGCTAATTTGATGCGATTTTATATTCTTACTCGAAATAAGTCCAATAAAATTTCCTTGAAAGGAGAAGTATGATGGCTGCGACTAATGAAAGCATAGCAAAGAAAAAGAATAATGCGAATGTTATCAGTTTATTTATGGCAGGCGCCAAAAAAGGATTCTATCTGTGTGCAGAAATTGTAGCACCTGCGCTGATTTTAGCATATGTATTAGTACAATTTCTAACAATTACCGGTTTGATGACAATTATTGGCAATCTTGTTGCTCCGATTATGGGCGTTTTTGGCCTGCCCGGAGAAGCAATTGTGGCGCTGGTTGCAGCTTTTTTTGCCAAGGCGGCAGGGGTGGCAACTGTTGCGACTATGTATGAAACAGGAAAACTAACGGCAATACAAGCAACTATTATGTTTCCGGCCGTTATTACAATGGGAACGTTGTTAGCTGGTTTTGTCAGAGTTATTATTGTGGCTAACGTTAATGAAAGATGGCACAAAATATTGCTGGTATTGCCAATTATTGATGCTTTTATTTCCATGTGGATTACAAAGCTTATTTTAATTGTAATGGGTATTCATTAAGGAGGAATTACAAATGAACAAAGAAATGGTTGAAAAGATTGAAGCATATGTTGCAGCACATCAGGAAGAAATTGTAAAAAAATATGAAGAGCTAATTAATTTAAAAGATTTTTGGAGAGATGCGCAAGATGTAAACGCTGTTGGAAAATGGCTGCAAAATGAATTTGAAGCAGAAGGGTTTGAATGCAGTTTAATTGATTTTGCACCGGAATCTGGTAAATTATTGATGGGAACTTTGGGTGCAGACCGCAAAGGAAAACCGATTTTATTTAGTGGACATATGGATACTGCTTTGGCATCCGATCTATATCCAGAAAAACCGTTTCATATTGTTGACGGAAATGCGTATGGACCGGGTGTATTAGATATGAAAGGCGGCATTTTAATTTCTCTTTACGTAGTAAAGGCGTTGAATGCAGTAGGGTATACAGAACGGCCTATTAAGATTTTATATGCACCTGATGAAGAAGGGTTGCATAATTACACAACTGTAGCTGATTTTATCACTAAAAATTCTGCAGATTGCTTGTTTGCTCTTAATATGGAAACCGGCTTGATGGATAATGGATTAGCAGTAGGAAGAAAAGGCCGACTTGGAATTGATGTTTTTATTACTGGCAAATCGGCACATGCTGGAGCGGCTTTCTTGGATGGGATTAGTTCCATTGAAGAAATGGCTCATAAAGTATTGGATTTTCAAGCATTAACAGATTTGGAAAAAGGGACTACTGTTAATACAGGAGTCATTAAAGGGGGAACTATTCCTAATGCCGTTCCGGCAGAATGCATGTGTCAGTTAGATATCCGATTCAAGACAGCAGATGAAATGAATCGGGTTAAAGATGCAGTTGCTGAAATTTGTGCCAAAAATTACGTCAAAGGGACAACTTGTACGTATAAGGAATTAAATTTATTTACTCCGCTTGAAACAGATGACAAAATTATGGCACTGTATGAATTTATGGCTCAGACTGCAAAAAATTATGGGTATCCTGATACAAAGCCGACTCAGGTTGGAGGCTGTTCTGATGCAACATTTATACAAGCGGCAGGAACTCCTGTACTTTGTTCCTGCGGAGTAAGAGGCAACTGGAATCATACAACTCGGGAATTTGCAGTAGTGGATTCCTTGTATGATCGGATTAACTGGTTTGCAGCTGCGATTATAGATGCTGATGAACTAGCATTATAAGAAGGGGATAGAGGTGGCAATCAGTAATTGATTGTCACCTGATTAGAAGGATATGGAGGTAAAAAAATGGATGAAAATTTAGTTCTAAATAGTCCTGGATTATGGGCAATTTCCAGCTTAATGGTCATCGTCTTATTAGTATCTGCCTGTGTATATCTGAAAATATCTTTTTCAGAAGCCAAAAAAATAGGTTTGGAAAAATCCCGCTGTATAGCAGGCTTGCGTTCTGCCATGATTACAGCCATTGGCCCATCTCTTTCTCCGGTTATTATTGCTTTTGCGTTGATTGCTGTAGTCGGGGCTCCGACTACATGGATGCGGTTAAATGATGTCGGTGCTGCAAGAACGGAAATTGCAGCGATATCATTGGCAGCTGGTGTTGTAGGATTAGATCCCCAGGCGGCTGACTTTGGCTTAAAAGGATTTGTATATGCGTTATGGGGCATGGCATTAAATAATTTCGGCTGGATTTTGGTCACGCTGATACTTACTCCGGGAATGAGTAAGTATGTTGCCAAATTGAACAAAAAATATAACCCGTCTTGGGTCAAAATGGGATTGTCAGGGGCAACGGTCGGTCTTTTTGCTTATTTAACGTCCAGACAACTTGTTTCATTGAAGCCTGGTTTATGGTGTGCAACGGCTGTTTCGGCTGTTTCTATGTTGATTATTTCTAAAATGTTTGCAAAACACGCGCGTCTTCAAGAATTGGCATTAGGTATATCGATGCTGATTGGTATGATGGTTACGACTGCAATTTTTGGATAAGTAAGGAGGTAAGCGATGATGCCGGATTTGACCACGGGAATGAGTTATGATGAAAAAGCAATACGTATTGGGACGATTGCTATGATATGTGCTGCAATTGCCAACTTTGCGCCAGCAGCTTATGTATATTTGGCATATGGAATTATCCCGCCAGCAGAAGATATATGTAAGATGTGGGCCGTATTAGCTGTTACGTTTGGTGCTTCATGGATTATTCAGCCAATTACTTATTTTAGCTTACTAGGTGTTAGCGGATCGTATTTAGGATGGATTGCCGGGAGTAATGCAGATATTCGCTGCCCGAGTGCTACCATGGCTCAGAAAGCTGCTAATGTGGAACCGAGCACGCCGGAAGGAGATATTATTTCTACCATCGGGGTTGCAGGCAGTGTGTTAACTTCTGTTGCAATGGTAACTATTTTTGTCTTAGTAGGGCAAGGTATTTTGGATATACTGCCCCCATTTATTCAAAATTCGTTTAAATATGTTTTAACATCCGTATTTGGCGCGGTGTATGTTCAATTAGCTTGCAAGAACTTAGGAATGGGGGCATGGACTATTGTTTTTGCCATTGCAGTGTCGTATTTCTGGGGTGTGCTGCATTTACCGGGATGGCTGTTGAATATTTTAATTATTGTTGGCGGCGTGGTTATTGCTAGAATATTTTTTAACAAAGCTGCGAAAAAGCAATAGAGAAAATCTGTAAAATAAAATGATGTATTGCTTAGGTATATTTCTAGAAAGTATGTCAAATTATTAGCACACGAATTTTTTGCATATATAGCCATCATAAAAAATACCCTTATGAAAATTGAGCTGATTTCCCATCGTTAGATTTTAAGTTGATATTGGGAAGTCAGCTCAAATACAGCTTCATAAGGGTATTTTTAGTATTTCATGATATTTTGAAATATTACATCATCATTCGTGTTATTAGTATAAGAATGCCAGATATTAGCACGGAAATTTATTTTAGCAGGAGCAGTTAACGTAAATGTATGCTGCTCTAGCTGTAAAGTAAGGGTTCCCTTTGTAACAATGATATATTCCTCTGCAACACTGCGGTGAGGGTCAGATTTATGATTTGCGCCAGGCTTTAATATAATATAAAAATATTCAAAGCCACTAAGCGGATTAAAAGGGAATATATTATATAAAATCATTTTATTGTTTTCATCATATACTGGTTGTAAATCATCTAAAATGTTAACCGCATTATACTGCAGCGATTGTTCATTTAATAATGTAGATAATGACACTTGCAGTCCTTTGGCGATTTTCCATAAGACGGATACAGTAGGAACGGATACACCGCGTTCTATTTGTCCCAGCATCGTTTTGCTTACACCCGTTAATAAAGATACATTATCTAATGTTAAATCACGGTCAAACCGAATTTTTTTTAAAGTTTTTCCTATTCCCTTGGCAGGATCGTTTTCAGATATTATATTTTTTTTCATTTGTCTCTCCTAATATTCTATAGCACTTTATGGTTATTATATACTTAAAGTGTATACGTGTAAAACATATTCTATCATTTTGTATTTTGTCTTATGGGTAGTTTAATAGCCAAAATAAATGGCGGCCAGTAGTGGTCGCCATTTATAAAAACTGTACATTTAATTAACAAGAAAAGTTACTCATATTGCATCATTTAAATGACACAATATGAACGCCTTCTTCTTCAATAATTTTGTTTAAGTGATGTATTTCTTCCGTAGTGGGTGTTCGAAAGAGTTCGGCGTTATACGGCATGCTTAGCTGCTGATATTTATCTTCGCCATAGTGATGATACGGTAATAATTCCATACAAGGATTTTTTAAATTTCTTTTTACAAAACGAGCAGTTTTCCTAATATTATCATCATCTCCATTAACTCCCATAATGGTAGGAACTCGAATTACAATATCACTTCGTTGTTTCCCTAGTACGGCTATATTTTGCAAAATGCGGTGATTATCTACACCCGTAAACTGGGCGTGTTTTTTATCATCCATAAGTTTTATGTCCATAAATAATAAATCAATTTTTTCCAAGGTAGGTTGTAACGGTTTTAAGTCAAAATAGCCGCTTGTTTCCATTGCCTGATTTAAGCCCATATCATATACGTTGTTGACTAACTCTGCTAAAAATTCTGGTTGAGCAGTGCATTCGCCGCCTGAATATGTTACGCCGCCGCCGGAATTATGAAAAAATAGCAGTTGTGTTTCTAATTTTTTTATGATGTCGTCAACAGTCATTTCTGTAACTGTATTTTTACGAGCATTTTCTAAACAAGCTTCTGCGCACTTACCACAGCCATTGCATTTGTCCCGTTCTATGGGATCATTTAGATTCATGCCGACGTTTTTAGGACAAACGCGGATGCATCGGCCGCAGCCAATGCACCGTGTTTGAATGTACATAATCCGATTTTTCCCTGTATATCCCTCAGGATTGGCACACCAGAGGCAGTGTAAGGGACAGCCGGCAAAGAACACGATTGTTCGTATACCCTCACCATCGTTGACAGAATAATTCTGCAGCTGCAGTATGCGGCCCTTAGAATGTGTCATGAACGGAACGGCGAATAATGGAATCCTGAAGGCGTTTAGATAAGTGTACAAACTGTGTGCTGTATCCAGCTACCCGTACAAGCAAATCCTTATAATTTTCCGGATGTTTCTGTGCATCTAACAGTGTTTCTGTAGATAATGTATTAAATTGAATATGGAATGCTCCCATATCAAAGAAAGACTGCACAACTGCTGCCAAATTACTGCGGCCACGTTTTGTTGCTACCAAATCATGGCTCAAGCGCATATTGAGCAGCGTACCGCCGGAATGAATATCCTGATTCATCTTGGCACAGGACTTCATTGCAGCCAATGGTGTAGACGTGTCTGTTCCGCCTACAGGAGAAATGCCTTCAGAAATCGGTTCGGTTGCCTTGCGGCCACAGGCAGATGCACCTAATACTTTGCCGGTAGGAATAAAGTTTGAAATTCCCATGAAGGCAGAAGTAAAGGAATGACCGTAAAGATCTTTGTATTTTATTGTTTCTTCATAGTAATGATTTTCTATTCGTTTAGCTATATCGTCTACATAATCATCATCATTACCATATTTGGGGCATGCTTGTGCTTGTTTGCGAAGTTCTTCATACCCTTCCCAGTTTTTATCACAGGCCTCAAAAATTTCCTGTAATGTGCAGACGTTATCATCAAAGACGAGTTTCTTTATAGCTGCTAAACTATTAGCTGATTCAGCTAAGCCAATCCCTGTAAGAACAGGACCAATATTGTATTTAGCACCGCCGTCAACGATATCCTTACCTGACTGCAGGCATTCTTCAGAAAGGGCTGAAAAATAAGGGCGGGGAATATATTCTTTTTGAATTTTTTGGGCTAAGATAGAAGACTCTACTGCAACAGCAATCAGATTATCGAACTGTTTGTAATACGCAGCGGCTAATTCATCGTAAGTCTTAAAAGCACGATTCATTACTAAGCCCATTTGTTTTCCTGTCAACCGGCTTTTGCCGAAATTCGTTGCATATTCAAGAGCGGCGCTGAAATTAACATTTGCCGTACTGGTCCATTCAAATGTTTTTCTAAAATGAGGAACGACACAGCCGCAGTTATTCCAATCACGCGCATCTTCTGTTTCATACCCCAAATTTTTTAACATCATATAACCGGTCTTATCACTATGAATAGCAGGGAAGCCAGTTCCCTGTGCTACTAGTTCCATGACGGCATCAACAAATTCGCGGGGACTGTCGTGAGAAATTCGAACAGATAATCCAGGCTGATGCGTTTTTACTTCACTAGTTGCTTTCAACGCAAGATAGCTTAATTCGTTAGTAGCATCTTTTCCATTGCGATCACTGCCGCCGACAGTTAAGTTTTGGAACTGATTATACCCGGCAAAGAAATCGGCTGTATTCGCAGAGATGGTCCAAACCCATTCAGAAAGTTTCAGCCAATAGCATTCAATCAATTCCAGAATGCCATCATTGTCATGAATTTTGTGTTTCATATCGTATGTATAATATGGATACATATATTGATCAAATCTGCCTGGGTTTAAAGAAAGAGGATTTTCCATAATAATGCCGCCCCATTGATAGAACCAAATCATCTGTAATGCTTCTTGAAATGTAGTAGGCGGCTGGGCCGGTATTTTATTGCAGATGTCAGCAATCTGAAGCAATTCTTGTTTGCGTACAGAATTGCTTTCTTTTTCGGCTAATTTTTTGGCTTCTTCAGCATACCGTTTTCCTAACGTGATCATTCCTTCACCACAAAGAATAACAGACTGATAAAAATTTCTCTTTTCCATGCCATCAGAAGATGTCAACTGTACATTTTCTAATTTTTCTTTGCATTCATCAATAATACCCTGCCATCCTTTGGTGAACAATCCATCTTTATAATCAGGAGTAATTTCACCGACAGACTGCCTCCATTTTGAATCTGTATCTACAATACCTGTATCCACACCTACTTTTGCGGTTTCTTCTGGAATTTGGGCCAAGAAAGCTTCTTCTACAGACTTTCCTTTCCAGTAGGGGAATATATTTTTACGTACATACTCTCTTTGTTCTGCTGTCATTTTATAGGGATCTTGCTCACGAGTTGAGAAGTTATCCATTTCGCGGTCTACCCAGGTCCAAGAAAATTCCGGAGTTAGAATGCCGCACTTCCGAAATTCACCAATAGCACCTACAATAAGTTCGCCTTCAAAAATATGAACGCCTAATTGTTCGCAGACAGCTTTAAATGCTTTGGCGCGGCGAATAATAGCGGATTGTCCTTCTGTTTTTTTATATGATTCCGTCCAAATACGTGCTCTTTCATACGAAATAGAAGGCATATCATTAACATATGCATCTTTTGCTTTTTGAATACGTTCAGTCAACATAGTGATTTCCTCCTTTATTAAAAACAGCACATCTTTTGTACGTTATAACGTACAAGTGTTTTCTACAATATAACATTATCGAAATTTACTGTCAACAATTATTAAATAAAAAATGCGTTATATAGCATAAAAATATAAAACATCTAATAGATAGTGTGAAAAGGTATACGAAATAACTTCCTTAAAAGCTGTTTTTGACATTTGGGGACGTATTGCAAAGACTGGCGGATATAAATGACATTATTTTTTGCTGGAGAACTTTTTCCTCGAAAAGGCATAATAAAAGAGTGATGACGATTCGCTTTTTGCGTTTTGTCATCACTCTTTTGTTGTGAT
>ERZ808240.5355-NODE-5355-length-10521-cov-4.796484_pt1 | contig 10521 bp, 12 predicted proteins | sample MGYA00521084_ERZ808240 | MGnify/ENA primary metagenome ERZ808240 (study PRJEB31516, sample SAMN03275571) | gut metagenome | biome: mammalia-associated habitat; material: feces | host: Papio cynocephalus | place: Kenya | collected 2012-08-06 ... | reverse complement strand
CGAGCCGCAGGCGAAGGCAGAGCTGATGCAAGACAGATGCCCAGAGTCCTTAGCGATTGTCGAGCCGCAGGCGAAGGCAGAGCTTAGAACTTATGGTATAATGTCCTTGCACAGCGATTTGCAGCCCTAGCCCGCTGAGTGGCGAGCCGAAAGGTGAAGACAGAAGCGAGGCAGGTCTCACGCCAAGAAGCGCAGTGTTTCAGCACGTGGCGCTTTACGGGGGGCAAGTCGAAAGCGACGGCAGAGTTTAGAACTTATGGTATACTAAGGAATATATTATGTTAAGATTTACGGAAAACAATGAAGTCATCCGAGATGACGCATACAGTGCCATTTTGGTCGGTCTGCAGACGGACGAGGACATTTCCTATTCCATGGAAGAATTGAAAGGACTGGCAGAGGCGGCGAACGTGGAGGTTCTGGGACAGATGATACAGAATCTGGAACGGCCGAACACAGCCACCTTAATCGGAAAAGGAAAGGTGGAAGAACTGGCGGAAATGGTGAAGAACATGGAAGCGGATACGGTCATTTTTAACGATGAGCTGACCGGGATGCAGTTGCGCAATCTGGAGGACGCGGTCGGCGTACGCGTGATCGACCGGACAATCCTGATCCTGGATATTTTCGCGTCGCGGGCAAGCTCGCGGGAAGGCAAGCTGCAGGTTGAGCTGGCGCAGCTTGCGTATCGCATGCCGCGTCTGACCGGTTTCGGCAAGTCGCTGTCGAGACTCGGCGGCGGCATCGGCACCCGCGGTCCCGGTGAAAAAAAGTTGGAGACCGACCGCCGGCATATCGAACGGCGGATGTACGATATCAAGGCGGAGCTGGCGCAGCTCAAGAACACCCGGAACGTGCAGCGGGCGCGCCGCGAAAAGAGCGAGATCCCGGTGGTCGCGCTGGTCGGCTATACGAACTCCGGCAAGTCGGCGCTGATGAACCGCATCCTCTCCATGACCGAAAAAGAGGACAAGACCGTCTTTGAAAAGAATATGCTGTTCGCGACGCTCGATACGCAGCAGCGCAGCGTGGTGCTGGACACGAATCATCAGTTCATTCTGGTCGATACCGTCGGTTTCGTGAGCAAGCTGCCGCATGCGCTCGTAGACGCGTTCAAGGCGACGCTCGAAGAGGTTTGCTACGCGGATCTTTTGCTGCATGTGGTCGACAGCGCCTACGAACACAACGATTTCCATATCGCGGTCACGGACAAGGTGCTGAACGAGATCGGCGCGGGCAACAAGGAAAAGATTATGGTATTCAATAAAATCGACCTCGTCCCGGAGAACGTGATCGTTCCGGCGTTCGGCGCGCAGAGCGTCAGCATTTCGGCAAAGTACGGCACGCATATGGATGAACTGCTGGCAGCGGTCAAGGCGCATATCTTCAAGGATGAAGTGCGGGCCTGCCTGCTGATCCCTTACACCAAAGGAGACGTCAGCTCTTACCTTTGTGAAAAAGCGAAGGTCAACCAAATGGACTATCGCGAGGATGGAACCTGGTTTGACGTGGAGCTCAAGGAGGCGGACTATCAGCGCCTCAAGGAATACGAGGTGACCGAGTCATGAAGCTATACAGTACGGTGTGCGGCGAGGCAAGCGCGGAGCAGATCATCGAAAAATCTCGTTTCATCGCGTATGTCGCACCGGTTTCAGATCGGGAGGAAGCCGAGGCGTTTATCGCGTCGATCCGCAAAAAACATAAGGATGCCACACACAATGTACCGGCGATGGTGCTGGGTGACAAGATGCAGATCCAGTGGGGTTCCGACGACGGCGAACCGCAGGGCACGTCCGGCGCACCGATCGTCCAGATGCTGGTCGCGCAGGGCATCACGAATGTGGTCGTTGTCGTAACGCGCTACTTCGGCGGTATCAAGCTCGGCACCGGCGGACTGGTACGCGCATATACGAGCAGTGCCAAGCTTGGCCTTGCGGCGGCCGGTATCTGCGATGTCTGCCAGCGCAGTGTGCTGACCTATGCGCTGGATTATACCTATCTGGCGAAGCTGCAGAACCTGGCGGCGCAAAACGCGGGCGCGGACGCACTGTTCGCCATTGAAGATCTCTCCTATACCGATGTGGTACAGGCAGAGCTTTCGTGTGTGCCGGAACGCGCGGACGAAGTGCGGGCGCTGATCGCCAATCTGACCGGCGGACAGGGTAAACTGCTCGGCGAAGATTCACGCGTGGTACAGGTAGGACAAAAGTGCACATAATAAAAAGATCAAAGGCAAATACTATAAAAACAACAAATGAGACGCTTAGACGCAGTGCAGACTGAATGAACGGTTTGTACTGCGTTATTTTTGTTTCGGACAACTTGACAAATTTTGCTTGATAATATATAATTAGGATTATACATAATTCAAGTTATATATGGAGGTACGGCATGCCGGCGAAAGTAAAAGTCACCAAAGAAATGATCATCGATGCCGCCTTTGCGATCGCCCGCAAGAGGGGCGCGGAGAACATCAACGCAAGGACGGTATCGGAAAGACTGCATTGTTCCACACAGCCCGTCATGTATCATTTCGCGACGATCGAAGCATTGAAACGGACGGTCTATGAAAAGGCAGATCACTATCATTCGGCATATCTGATGGATCTGAAAGATCCACAAAAGGGGGCCATGCTTGGGATCGGAATGAATTATATCCGCTTTGCAATCGAAGAACCCCACTTGTTCCGCTTTCTGTTTCAGTCGGATTTTTTCGGCGGAAGTACACTGCTCGAACTGATCGACGCGGAAGAACTTACACCGGTACTTTCTGCCATGCAGCGCGCTTTAGGGATCGATATGGAACAGACCAAAAAGGTTTTCCTGACGATTTTCCTGTTTGCGCACGGGTATGCGAGCATCATCGCCAATAACGCGCTGCAGTACGACGAAGCGATCATTAAGGCCCAATTGGAACAGGCGTATCGAGGCGCGATCTTGGCGGCAAAGGAGGAAACGGAGGAAACACAAAATGAATAACAAAGCCAGTATTACCGCCCTGATGAGTTCATTCGGACGGGCGTTTCATGCAGAAAATGAAGAACATCCGGTTTTCGCGGATCATCTTGCCAAAGATCTGATGACGGCAGAAGAATATACCGCCGTTCAGGGCTATCTCCTCGGCGGCGCGCAGTTCTTTGAACCGGAGCTCGACCCCACGAAGCAAGAGCCGCAAGCGCTGCTGCGCAGACTTGTGAACATGCATATCGCGCCGTCGCCGCTCTGCCGCGCAGCCTACACGGAGCAGGCACTGAAAACTGCCGTTCTGTCCGGCACAGAGCAATATGTCATCCTCGGTGCAGGCATGGATACCTTCGCTTTTCGGGAAACAGCGTTTCTCTCAAAGCACAGGGTATTCGAGGTCGATCACCCGCTGACGCAGGCAGACAAAAAAGAACGGATCGCCCGTGCCGGTTGGACGATTCCCGATAAGCTCACCTTTGTTCCGGTGGATTTCACAAAGGATCATATAGCGGAACGATTGATCGCCGGCGGCTTTGACCCGTCCGCGAAGTCCTTTTTCTCATGGCTCGGCGTAACATATTATCTTTCGGCGGAAGCGATCGACGCGATGCTGGCTGCGCTTGCCGGGCTTTGTGCGGATGGCAGCACACTGGTGTTCGATTATCCGGACGAGAATTTTTTTGATGCGCCCGAACGGCGTGTGCAGAACACCATAATGATGGCAAAAGCAGGCGGTGAGCCGATGCAGTCGGCGTTTTCCTGCGCAGCGCTTGAAAAACTGCTGGAAAAGCATGGTTTCCTGATCTACGAGCTGCTGACACCGGAGGAGATCCAAAGGGATACCATAGACAAGGCCGGGGCAGAGCTGAAAGCCTTTGAGCATGTCAATTACTGCCTTGCAGTCAGGAAAGATCGCATTACAGCAATCTCTGAATAAATAAGCGCAAAACAGCAAGGAACGTCGAGAGAAAATCTGCGCGGTACGGTAGAATGTACACTGCAGGAGGTGAGAGGAGTGAAGGAACAGATTTTGGCCGTCCAGCGGATGCAGGACTACATAGAAAAGAATAAAACGGAGGAGATCAGTCTGTCAGATCTTGCGGGTGTTTCGCTGTTTTCTCCGAGGTATTCTTATCGGCTATTTCGGGAGGCTCTCGGACTGACGCCGACGGAGTATATCCGTAAATACCGGCTGACACAGGCGGCAAAACAGCTTCGGAGCGGAAATGTCAAGGTTATCGACGCGGCCTTTGATGCCGGATTCGTCCGCAAGCCGGAACGCCTGTGCATCATCAAACGCGGTAAGCAGGCAGAAGACTATTTCGCATACTGTGAAGAGGTCAGCAGCGATGTCTGGGGCATGCTGATGAGCATGCAGTCACTCTGCGGAGAGCCTGTTTCCATGTGGCTGCCTGAGAAGTACAAACAGCCAAACACTTCCACAGACCTGTGTTGGCAGGCGCGTAAGGCCGGTATCAACTACAAATGCATGAATAAACTGCTCTGATCTCAGAGCAGATTGGAGGTAAAACGATGAAAGACACAGACTTACTGATCGGCGGCTGCGGGCTGGACTGCGAAACCTGCGACGCCAGGATCGCAACGATCACAAACGACAACGCCCTGCGCGAAAAAACCGCCGCCCTGTGGACAAAGCTCAACGGGGTAACGATCACACCAGACATGATCCACTGCACCGGATGCCGCGTCGAGGGCGCCAAAACGCCGTTCTGCGATCGGCTCTGCCCGGTACATAACTGCGTGAGGGAAAAGGGGCTGGATACCTGCGCAGACTGCGCACAGATGGACGGATGTCCGACACTGGGGAATATTTCCGCAAACAGTCCGTTCGTTTTGGGAAATCTGAACCGGCTCCGCGAGGCGAAAGCGAGCGGAGGGGAAAGGTAAAAAGGTAAGAGGATCGAGATTTATGATGTTTACAGGAGGAATCAATGAAAAAACATAAGAAAACAATTATGATCCTGCTGACTGCGGCAGTATTGCTGACAGCCATCTTTGCAGTCGGTCGCTATAGTTGGAAACTGCTTGGTTTCCGTGCTTGCCAGGGCGCGGGTATTGAATCTCTGGAAGTCAGTGAAAATACTGTAAAAATCAAAGGGTTTTATCCCGGATCGTTCCCGGAGGGCTTCTGCGGCTATTATGCTGAGGAACAGGACGGATCACTTTATGTGGGTTTCCGCTTCAGCGCAGTATTCGGCTTTTTTGAAACCGGCGATTTTGATATTGCCATCCCCGTCAAAGGCGAGATCCGTGAAGTCGTTCTCAAGACAGAAACATCGGAAGCAACCATCTGGACGTCGGAAACCGGTGTTGTCTCAAGCAGCACCACCACGGAAGCAGATACGCCGGCCGGATCCGCTGGATTCGGCGTGTATATCAAATTGGAGCGCGATGACGCTGCCTCGATCTATCTGCACGGCGGCAGTTTCAGCAAGGTGTGTGAAAACGCGGACGGCTCGCTGCTGGAGACAGGGGAATGGATCTTTACCGGAGATGATATCGTGCAGCTTTCCAAAGAAGAGAACCGCTCCGTCCTCTTCACGGTCGGCGCGCAGGCTGCGAACGGGACGCCTTTGGGCGAAGCTTCGTTCCTTTATGATGTGTCGCAGGAAAGGCTGTATGTGACGATCGCGGAAGACGGCGTGACCTGTTCTGCGTCCGACGCACCGGACGCGCCGGCAGATGTGCCGCCGGTCCTAACGCTCCCGATCCTGGATGAGATCAATGCGAATGTTGCGGTCGGGACATCCGGATCTTCCCTGTCCGCGGTGCGGGCGGCCGCCGAGCTGCTGGAGTGGGGCGTAAATACCGGACTTGACACGGACGAAATCAGCGACGCCGCTTCCACATGGCTGGCAGCCCAAAATGACGGCTTGACTGATTTTCTCCATAAGCTGGAGCTGGTGGACGACGCATACAAAAAGCTGCGGACCGATCAGGCACGGAAGCTCCTGGACAGCGCCGGGTGCGAAGATACCGAGATCACTTGGGGCAACGAGCCGGTCGAAGCAGTCGAGGCCATCATGCAGGCAGCGGGGCTGCGATAGAGAAAAAAACAGAGGAAGCAGTCCCATATCCGCACCATCAAGGTGTTGGGTAGGGGGCTTTTTGCATAGCAGGGGCGTATTCATCGCTATCAAAATGTAACCCACTGGACTTTATACCAAAGCGTGTGCCAAGGGATGTTGTGTCTCACCTGCCGGTTCGGTCGAATCGCTGCGTACGCAGTAAAATGGTCAATTTTTTTCATCAATAAGTAAAATATAGCTTTTTTTTGGAGCGTTATGGTATAATTAGCTTAGCAAATCGGGATTTAAAGGAGGTTAAAATATGTGGTTGTTTTTTGGAGTTTCTGCAATTATCTTCACGTTACTAAATTGGTTTCGTTTTTTTAACAATAAAAATGCAGAATGGTTTAGATTTGGTGCTATATCTTTAACTGCGTTAACTGTGTGTGCGGCTTATTCATCTGAAGCTTTTCGTGTAACACAAGAAGACTGGGGAGGTTTGATGGATATAATGCCAACTATGAGCAAACCTTTTTGGGTATGTGTAGGGATATCTATATTCTTAAACTCTATTTCACTCTTTAGAGAAAAACAATAAAATCCCAGTTTGTTGTACTGGTTTCACGTAGGGTTTGGGGCAGGCACGCTCCAGCAAGAACATTTCGGAAACACGCAGGAGCAGAAGATCGAAACGAAAGAGGGTTGTGTTTTAACGGATCATTTCCGTTAGGGCGCAGCCCTCTTTTTTGCCGGAAATTTTTGAAAAAAGATGTTTGAGAGGAAAAACGGCGGGGTATACTATGTATGCGGCGGAATACCCCTAAGGGGTATTTGATGCGGAGTGAATGTGTTGTCGACGTAAACTCTGACCGAAACATTGACAAAACAGATGATAATCACATAGAAAGCGGGGAATCCTAATGGAAAACGAAAAGAAATGTTGCTGTTCGGATAAGACGACGATCCGTTCCGAGAAGCAGAAAAAGGCGCTGATCAACCGCCTCAAGCGGATCGAGGGGCAGGTGCGGGGCATTCAGAGCATGCTGGAGAGCGACGCGTACTGCAACGATGTGCTGATCCAGTCGGCGGCGGTCAATGCGGCGATGAACGCGTTCAACCGAGAACTGCTCGCAAGCCATATCCGGACTTGCGTGGCGCGCGACATCCGCGAGGGGCATGATGAGGTTATCGACGAACTTGTGGCGACCCTGCAAAAATTGATGAAATAACGATACAACGATACAACGATACAGAAAATCCTATGGACCATAGACAGAACGACAAAAAAGGAGGCAATCTCAAAAATGGAACAATTTCATGTAAAGGGCATGAGCTGTGCGGCATGCAGCGCGCGCGTGGAAAAGGCAGTTTCCAAGGTGCCGGGCGTGACATCCTGTACCGTGAGCCTTTTGACTAACTCCATGGGCGTGGAGGGCACCGCGAGCGCGGAGAACATCATCCGCGCGGTGCAGAAGGCCGGATATAAGGCTTCCGTCAAAAAAGGACACGGCAGCGCCGGGAAAGATGCAGGCGCGAGCCGGGCCAGAGCCAGAAGCGCTGCGGCAAATACGGCAGAGGGCGGCGCGGCGTACGCGGAGGAAGAGGCGGCGCTGGCGGATACCGAAACGCCGCTGCTCAAAAAAAGACTGATCGCATCGATCGGATTTTTGCTGGTGCTGATGTATTTTTCGATGGGGCATATGATGTGGGACTGGCCGATCCCGGCCTGGTTCAGCGGCAATCACGTGGCGATGGGACTGCTGCAGCTCCTGCTGACCGTCATCATCATGGTCATCAATCAGAAATTTTTCATCAGCGGCTTTACCAGTCTGTGGCATCGCGCGCCGAATATGGACACACTGGTCGCACTCGGCGCGTCGGCGGCGTTCGGCTGGAGCGTGGTCGCGCTGTTCCTGATGACCGACGCGCAGGTCAAAGGCGATATGACGCAGGTCATGGTCTACATGGACGAATTCTATTTTGAATCCGCGGCCATGATCCTGACGCTGATCACCGTCGGCAAAATGCTCGAGGCGCGCTCCAAAGGCAAGACGACCGACGCCCTCAAGGGCTTGATGAAACTGGCGCCGGAGACAGCGACCGTCATACGCGACGGCAGTGAAGTAACCGTTCCGATCGCGGAAGTCGTCAAAGGCGATATTTTCGTTGTCAGACCCGGAGAAAACATCCCCGTCGACGGCGTCATCCTCGAGGGCAGTACCGCGGTCGATGAGTCCGCGCTGACCGGAGAAAGCGTGCCGGTCGATAAGGAAGCGGGGGCGCAGGTTTCCGCGGCGACCATCAATCAATCCGGCTTCATCCGCTGCCGGGCATCCCGTGTCGGCGAGGATACTACGCTTTCGCAGATCATCCGGATGGTCAGTGACGCGGCGTCGACCAAGGCGCCGATCGCCAAAGTAGCAGACCGTGTATCAGGGGTGTTCGTTCCGGTTGTGATGGGGATCTCACTGGTGACGCTGATCGTTTGGCTGCTGATCGGACAGGGCTTTGCTTACGCGCTGGCCAGAGCGATCTCCGTACTGGTCATCAGCTGTCCTTGCGCGCTCGGCCTGGCGACTCCTGTGGCGATCATGGTCGGCAACGGTGTTGGGGCCAAGAACGGTATTTTGTTCAAGACAGCGGTATCTTTGGAAGAGACCGGCAAGGCGGCGGTCGTTGCTTTGGATAAGACCGGAACCATTACCAAAGGCCAGCCGCAGGTGACAGACATCGTACCGGCGGACGGCGTTTCGGCAGACGAATTGCTGCGCAAGACGGCAGCGCTGGAGGCAAAGAGCGAACACCCACTGGCGAGAGCTGTGCTGGACTATGCACAGGCAAAACAGACCGATATTCCGGAGGTCAGCGCGTTCACGGCACTGCCGGGCAGCGGGCTGGAAGCGGTGCTGGACGGCAAAAAACTCCTCGGCGGCAGCATGAAATTTATCAGCGGACAGTTGGGGATCGGCGGACAGGGCGCATCCGACGCGCAGCCCGCACAAGATCAGAAAGCCGGAAAGGCATTGTTGGCGCAGGCTGAAAGCTATGCGGAAGCGGGTAAGACGCCGCTTTTGTTCATGGAGGACGGCAAGCTGCTCGGCATGATCGCCGTGGCGGATACCATCAAAGAGGACAGCGCGCAGGCAATCCGGGATCTGCGGAATATGGGCATCCGTGTCGTGATGCTGACCGGCGACAATGAAAAGACCGCAAACGCCATCGGCAAGCAGGCAGGCGTGGACGACGTGATCGCGGGCGTATTGCCGGACGGCAAGGAGAGCGTGATCCATGACCTCAAAAAATACGGCAAGGTCATCATGGTCGGCGACGGCATCAATGACGCGCCGGCACTGACGAGCGCGGATATCGGCGCGGCCATCGGCGCAGGCGCGGATGTGGCCATCGACGCGGCGGATATCGTGCTGATGAAGAGCAGTCTGGCGGATGTACCGGCGGCGATCCGTCTCAGCCGGCAGACCCTGCGCAATATCCACGAAAATCTGTTTTGGGCGTTTTTTTACAACACCATCGGCATTCCGATCGCCGCCGGCGTTTTCGTCGGTCTGGGGCTGACTCTGAACCCGATGCTGGGCGCTGCGGCGATGAGTCTGTCCAGCTTCTGCGTGGTCACCAACGCGCTGCGCTTGAATCTGTGCAGACCGTATGACAACAGCAGGGATCACAAACGCAGCAAACGATAAACCCGCGCGCAAACACGGAAACATCAAGATAAAACCCGACTCATGCGGAAAACCGGCGGCAGCGGATTTTCCCGGGCGGTAAAATATGAATCAAAAGAAAACGGAGGAAGATCAAATGACTAAGACAACCTTAAACATCACAGGCATGGCGTGCAATATGTGCGAATCCCATGTAAACGAAGCGATCCGGAACAATTTCAAAGTAAAAAAGGTCACGTCGTCGCATACGAAGAACCAGACCGAGATCATCAGCGAGGAACCGCTGGACGAGGCAAAGCTGAAAGACGTCATCGCAGAGACCGGATACGAGCTGCATGAGATCACCAGCGAGCCGTATGTCAAGAAAGGCCTGTTCGGTTTCGGAAAATAAAGCGGTGGCAATGCTGTCATCTTACGCGGGTGATCGCGATCGATGAACGGTAGAGAGGGAGGCTTGCGTACAGATACATCGGTATCAGCCGGTCTTGTGCGCATGCGCTCTCGACCTTGAAATTTCAAACGATCAGGCGCACTGTCGCGAAGCATGGAGAGAAAAGATCGAAAAAAGGAGGAAAAATGTGAAATTTTCCGTTGACATTGCTTCCTGATTATGCTAATATAGTTTTCGGCTCAAGAAAAGGCGGTAGCGTCTTGGACGAAGCCAAGCTTCTGAAGGGTGTTTTACATGAATGCCGATCGGAAAAAAGTTTGAAAAAAATGCAAAAAGTGCTTGACATTTCGGACAAGATACTGTAAAATAAGTAAATGTGTCGAGCAGATAAAAATGACGTTGTGGGAGTTTAGCTCAGCTGGGAGAGCATCTGCCTTACAAGCAGAGGGTCATAGGT
>ERZ808240.5354-NODE-5354-length-10523-cov-43.053783_pt1 | contig 10523 bp, 9 predicted proteins | sample MGYA00521084_ERZ808240 | MGnify/ENA primary metagenome ERZ808240 (study PRJEB31516, sample SAMN03275571) | gut metagenome | biome: mammalia-associated habitat; material: feces | host: Papio cynocephalus | place: Kenya | collected 2012-08-06 ... | reverse complement strand
ATTACAAAAACAGGGCTAAATAACACCACGTTTTGGCCTTTATACCCAGGATGACCTTTTTTTATAACGACTTTTTCCTTTTAGTTGTCATTCCCGAAGGTCGTAGTCGGGAATCTGTCTTTGCTGTTGTTGTTTTCTTACGAAACGGCAGATCCCGGATAAAAACCTTCCGGGATGACGACACCCTGCGGGCGGCAGATTTTCCGTGCCCCTTTGATTTTATTGGGCAACACTCTTTTTGTAATGTCGCAAACAAACGAAACGGCAACAATAAATAATAAGGCTGTTATAAAATTGGGGGTCATTCTGAACTTGTTTCAGAATCTACATCTTGGGTAGTTGACGTTGTCGTCATCCTGGAAAGTCGTAGTCCAGGATCTGTTGTTATAAAATAAGGATTAGATACTGGACAGAAACCTTCCAGTATGACCTTTTAGATAACAACCACTACTCATATAAGGTAAATCCTGAAACCTATTAATGGACCCCGTACAGAAACACTACGGGGTGCCGCCTAGCGGTATGGGCGGCAATTCAGGATGCCCCCTTTTTTCGTAAAGCCGTCATCCCCGAGGAATTTAGTCGGGGATCCGTTGTTGTCGTTTTTTTTTTAAATAACGACAGATTCCCGACTACGACACTCGGGAATGACGACAAAAAGCGATGCCGCAAGGCCATTATAAAAATTGGAAACTTTTTGCCCTATCTAACCCCTTTTTGCGCTTGTGAAAGGGCGGATAATAAGCCATACTAAAAGTGGTAAACCTTTTCTAACGGCGCATTGCAGGCAAAGCCACCGTAAGGGGACCCGTGGGGGACGGTCCGCATTGCTTCCCCCCAACCAATATATTGGTAACCCCGCCCGCACCCGGGCGGGGGCTTTCGTTTTACCAACTTCACGTTGCCACGCCGCGTTTTTCCCGCACAGGCTAAAAAACTGTTACAATATATTATATTTGCCCGGGAAACCCGGCGCCAAAAGGAGACACAAATGATTAAAGAAGGTTCCAAAGTCAAATTTGACTACACCCTTACGGTTGACGGCAAAGTAGCCGACACCTCCGCCGGACGCGGCCCGCTGGAATACACCCACGGAGCGGGGCACATTATTCCGGGCTTGGAAGAAGAACTGACCGGGATGAAAGTGGGCGACAAAAAGACGGTAAAAGTCGCACCGGAAAAAGGCTACGGCAAGGTTTTGGAAGAAGCCATCCGCCGCGTACCGAAAGAAGCCATCGGCGGAGCGGAACACTTAAAAGTAGGCGATATGGTGGGCGCCAGCAATGAAGGGCATACCTTCCGCGCGGTAGTGAAGGAAATTACCGATAAAGAAGTGGTGTTGGACTTTAACCACCCGTTAGCCGGCAAAGAACTTACCTTTGACGTGGAGATTAAAGAAATCAACTAATTTCCCTTTTTACAGAAAAACCCCGGGTTCTTTATAACCCGGGGTTTTTTATCGGTTTAGTTGCAAATCAAGTGTAACTTTCCAAGTACGTGTGCAACCCTTCGGCGCGCGCCTGCGACACGCCCGCCTCGTAAAGTTCCTCGGCTTCGTCTGTGCGGCCCAAGGCGTACAATACCTGCGCCAAGGAAAGTTTGGTTAAAATCTGCCCGCGTTTTTCGTCGGAATTATCAAACAACACGCGCGCTTCTTCCAAATCCTTTAAGGCGGCTGTCATTTTGTTTTTGCGTTTTAAAATATCGGCGCGGCCCCACTTTACAAAGCCCAAATCCACCGTATCGTGGATAGACGAATACAGTTTATCGGCCACATTGTAATGGCGCAAGGCTTCGTCGTACTTGCCCTGTTGGCGTAAGCCGTTGGCCATACCGCAGTTGGTATAAGCCTTGCCGAACACGTCCTCGCTCTTGCGGAAGATTTTTTCCGCCAGTTTGTAGTTTTTCACGCACTCGTCAATTTTTCCGCAAATGCGGCTAATTCCGGCCAAGCCGCAATGCCCATAGGCCACAGAAATATCGTCGCCCGCTTTTTTGGCAAGAGAGATAGCCTTTTTGAACTGCGCTACGCCCTCTTCAAAGTGGCCTTGCAGGCGGAAGATTCCCCCCTTGGCCCAATGGATAAAACTCATCCCGGCGTAGTCCTTTAACTGCGTATAGGCGGACAAAACGGCATCCAGCAAATCAAGAGCCTCTTCCAAGCGGCCCCAAGCGCGCAAGGCCATACCCATTTCCTGCATTGCGCGAACGACAAATTCGTCATATTCCAATTCCTGAGCCATTTTCAAGGCGTCCTCGGCCAGTTCATACGCGGCGGCGGAATGCCCCAAGGTGCGGTAGCAGGCCGCCATCGCCAAGAGCGCATCCATACGGCGTTCGGCTTCGTCGGCAACCTTTAAGCAGTTGGCGTAACTTTTTAAAGCGTCCTCAAAGGAGCCCAGTTGGCGTTGTGCCTCGCCCGTTAAAAACCAAGCGGCGGCGTCCTTCTTTTTGGCTTCGGCCAGTACGGCCAACGCGTCCGACGGGCGGCCCTCGTCAAGCAAATTTTCCAAAGCGTCTAAATCCAACTTTGCGGTTTGTTTCTTTTTGGGTTGAGCCATATACTCTCCTAATCTAACGGCTGAAACTTTTATTATTTGTCCCCTGCACTTGTTTCAGGGGCACTGAAAAAACTACATCTGTAACAATTTTTTAATTTCGGCTAACGTGGCGGCCAAATCGTAGGGCTTTGGAATAAAATAATCAGCCCCCGCTTCCGTGGCGCGGTCGCGCGATTCGGGGTCGGACAAGGTGGACATTATCACTACCGGAATCCGCCAAGTGGCGTTGTCGGTCTTTAACAGTTTGCACACGTCAAACCCGCTTAATTTAGGAAGCATTAAATCCAACAGTACCAAATCGGGCTTTATCTGCTTGGCCAGTTGCACGCCGGCCACGCCGTTTTCGGCCCAATGAACCTCAATGCCGTCCACCTTTAAGGCGCCACAAAGCGCGTTGCCCAGTACCTTGGAGTCTTCAATCAGCACCACTTTCTTCATATTACAGTTCTTCGCAATGGTCTTTGTACAGGCGGATAGCCTCGGCGTATTCGCGGGCGTTTTTGATAACGCCGTTTACTTCGTCTTCTTCCAGTTTGCGCACGATCTTGGCAGGCACGCCCATCACCAGCGACCCCGCCGGGATATTTTTACCCGCCGGAACCACCGCACCCGCCCCAATAATGCAGTTGGGGCCAATTTCGCTCTCCATTACTACGGCATTCATACCAATCAGGCAATTATCGCCGATTTTACTACCGTGTACAATCGCCCCGTGGCCCACGCTTACGCCGCGGCCAATAATGCAGGGCGCGCCGTAATTGACGTGTACGCAGGCATTTTCCTGAATATTGGAATTATCCCCCACCGTAATGGAAGCAATATCCCCGCGCAGTACCGCGCAGGGCCAAATGGATACATTTTCCCCTATGGTAACATCCCCGATTAACACCGCGGTTTTGTGCACATAGCAACTGGGGCGCACGCTGGGGACTTGTTCGTTAATGCGTTCTTTCATAGTAGGGCTCCTTTGGAAGTTTTATTTTTGCGCGGAGAGGACGGGGACGAAAGTTGCAGTCCCCAATAGATAAAAATGCTCACAATACCCGGCAAAATATAATAAACCACACGGTAAATAAGCGAGGCCATAAGGGCGGAATCCCAGTCTATACCCATTTGGGAATAGACCGCCGTCATTGCCAGTTCCATAGCGCCCAAACCGCCCGGCAAAATGGGGATCAGCGTCGTAACCATACCGACGGCAAACCCGGCGACTAGTACGCCCGCCGTAATGTGTATGCCCACCGCGCGGAAGGCAAAATACAAAACCAAAATCGTAAACAGCCAATCGGCGCAGACGTAGATAATCGTCATTGTAAGTTTATTTTTTTTGCGGTGGATAAGGTCAATGCCCTCATCCAATTGGTCCATAAAATCGTCGTATTTCCCTTTGGGGATTAAAGCGCGGAAGACGTGGTAAAGGACCTTATTCATCATACGGAAGCACTTTCTTAGCCATTTGGAGCGCAGTTCGTTATTAAATAAAAACGCCGTAATTACTACGCACACCGCACACATTACGATAATAAGCGAAAAGTTTTTGAGCAGTTGCATCGTAGTAGCCGACGAGTTAAAAAGCATCAGCACCGAGCCCTGCAAAATGATAATCGCCAATACAAAATACAAAAGCACCGTAATGACAATGCTGGCCGTAACACAAGTGCCAAACGGCACGCGGCGGCGGTTTAACAAGTGGGCGCGCAAGGCAAACCCGCTTACGCCCAAAGAGGAAACAATATAGTTCACCGTAGTGGAAACGAGCGCAATACCCATTGCCGCGCTTTTGGAGATTTTCCGCCCCATAATACGCAGCACTTCGTACAGGCTCATCCCCATTGCCACATAGATAAGCACAGAAGACAATAAAGACAAAAAGAGGTATTTGGTTTTTACGCCTTGCCAAATTTTTACAAAACTGTCCTTAGCCTGATAAATCATAAAGGCAATCAGGCCGACGGATAACAGGATGCCCAAGGTATAGAGCAAATATTTAAGCGGTTTCTTCACGCGCGCGCTCCGGGTATGAAAGATATATAAATTATATAATTTATTTAAGCAAAAAGGGCGTTTTGCACGCTTGTAAAAAGCATAAAACGCCCGGGGGTTTTTAAAGTTATGAAGAGTATTAAAGTAATCGGCGCAAAAGGCCACAATTTAAAAAATGTTACCGTAGAAATGCCCAAGGACAAAATGGTCGTAGTAACCGGGCTGTCCGGCTCGGGCAAGAGTTCCTTGGCGTTTGATACCATTTACGCCGAAGGGCAACGCCGCTATGTGGAAAGTATGTCCGCTTATGCACGGCAATTTTTGGAATTAATGGAAAAACCAGACGTAGAACATATTGAGGGTCTTTCCCCGGCTATTTCCATTGAACAGCGAAATCCGTCCAAAAATCCGCGCTCTACCGTCGCCACGGTTACGGAAATTTACGACTATTTGCGCCTTTTGTTCGCCCGCGTGGGGCACCGCTTTTGCCCGCATTGCGGCCGGGAGGTGGAATCTTGGAGCGTACAGGGCATTGCACAGGATATTTTAAAAAAGTTTAACGAAAAAACCGTTTTCATTTTATCCCCCGTCGTCCGCGGGCGCGCCGGCACATACGAGGAACTCTTTGCCAAGTTTAAAAAAGAGGGCTATGTAAAAGCCCGCGTGGACGGTACCGTCATTACCCTGGACCACACGCCCACCTTGGAACGCTATAAAAAGCATACCATTGAATTAGTAACGGATGAAATTTTTGTAGAGGAATTTGACCGCGAGCGGTTGGTGGAAAGTTTGGAAGCCGCCCTCAAATACGCACAAGGCCTTGTGCACATTGTGGAAGCCGAAGGCGACAAGCCGCGCGAATTTACTTATAGCGAAAACAACGCCTGCGCGCATTGCGGTATCGGGTTTAGCGAACTGGAACCGCGGCTCTTTTCGTTCAACTCCCCCTACGGTGCGTGCCCGGACTGCAACGGCTTGGGCCTTAAAATAGAAGTAGCCGAAGATCTCGTGGTGCCGGACGATACGCTGTCCATTAACGAGGGCGCGATTGCCGCTTGGGATAACCCTGTTACCACGCGCACCCACCGCTGGAAAAATTCTTGGAGCGGGTATTATTACGATATTTTGCGCCAAGTTTGCCACCAAAACCACATCAGCCTGCACACGCCGTGGAAGGATTTACCCAAAGAACAGCGCGACCTGCTCTTGTACGGCACGGGCGGAGCCAGTTATACGTCCGTCATTTCGGGCGGCGAGCAAGATTTTGAAGGTGTAATTACCAACTTAAAACGCCGCTACCAAGAAAGTGAAAGCGACTTCGTAAAAGAGGAAGTGTATAACCGCTTTATGCGCGAGGTTACCTGCCCCACCTGCGGCGGAAAACGCTTAAAGCCCGAAGCCCTGGCCGTGCGTATTAACGGCAAAAATATTAACGATATTACGGCAATGCAGGTTTCCGCCGCCAAGGAATTTTTTGAACATATTGAACTGACGGACAAGGAAAAAATCATCGCCAAGGATGTATTAAAGGAAATCCGCGCGCGTTTGGACTTTTTAAACAGCGTGGGCCTTTCTTATTTAACCTTGGAGCGCAAGAGCCAAACCCTGTCGGGCGGCGAAGCACAGCGTATCCACTTGGCTACGCAAATCGGCTCCGGCTTAACGGGTGTTTTGTATGTGTTGGACGAGCCCACCATCGGCTTGCACTCGCGCGATAACGACCGCCTGATTGAAACGCTTAAAAACCTGCGCGATTTAGACAACACCCTTATCATCGTAGAACACGATAAAGACACCATTTTAGCCGCCGATTATGTGGTAGAATTGGGCCCCGCGGCGGGCGAATACGGCGGCAACATCGTGGCCGCAGAGCCGACGGCGGACTTTTTGCGCGACGAAAAGTCGCTGACCGCCTCTTATTTAAACGGACGGCGGATGATTCTCCCACGCGAGGAACTGCGCAAGGGAAACGGCAAATATTTGGAAATCTTAGGCGCACAGCAATTTAACCTCAAAAACATTGATGTTAAATTTCCGCTGGGCAAATTTATCTGTGTAACGGGCGTGTCCGGCTCGGGCAAGTCCACGCTTATCCACCAAATTTTGTACAAAGCCTTGGCCCAAAAGTTCTACGGAGCCAAGGACGCTCCGGGCAAACACAAGGCCATTAAAGGGTTGGAAAACATTGATAAAGTCATCATCGTGGACCAAAGCCCTATCGGCAAAACCCCACGCAGCAACCCCGCCACCTATACGGGCGTGTTTTCGCACATACGCGACTTATTTGCCGAAATGCCCGAAGCCAAACGCCGCGGCTACAAGCCGGGCCGCTTCTCCTTTAACGTAAAGGGCGGACGGTGCGAAAAGTGCCAAGGCGACGGTATTTTAAAAATCCAAATGCAATTCCTGCCCGATATTTATGTAAAGTGCGAGGAGTGCAACGGCCAACGCTTTAACGAAGACACGTTACAGGTAAAATTCAAGGGCAAAAACATTGCCGAAGTGCTGGATATGAGCGTATCGCAGGCGTTGGAATTTTTTGACGCTATCCCCAAAATCAAACGCTATTTAAAAACGCTAAACGACGTGGGCCTTGGCTACATAAAACTGGGCCAAGCCGCCACCACGCTTTCAGGCGGCGAAGCGCAGCGCGTAAAACTGGCGGACGAACTTTCCCGCAAAGGGACCGGTAAAACGCTCTACATTTTGGACGAACCCACCACCGGCCTGCACTTTGCGGATATTGATAAACTCCTCCACGTGCTGCACGGTTTGGCTGACAAGGGCAACACCGTGCTTATTATTGAGCACAACTTGGACGTTATCAAAACCGCCGATTGGCTGATTGACCTCGGCCCCGAAGGCGGCGACAAGGGCGGCACGATTGTCTGCGAGGGAACCCCCCGCCAAGTGGCCGCGTGCAAGGAATCTTACACCGGACGATATTTAAAGCCGGAATTGGAAGCGGTGGATAAATTTTTGGCAGAGCACCCCGAACAGAAATTGCACGGGCCCAAAACATCTGCCAAAAAGGCCCCGGCTAAAAAAGCCAAGGGGAGCAAAAAATGAAGAACAAAATCCACAAAACAAACGCCGCCCGCCACTTGGACGAATTAAACATCCCCTACGAACTTATCCCGTACGAGGTGGATGAGGAAAATTTAAGCGCCCTGCACGTGGCGCAGACCTTGGGGCAAAACATTGACCAAGTGTATAAAACCTTGGTTTTGCGCGGCGACAAAACGGGCTTCTTTGTGTGCGTAATTCCCGGCGGAGCGGAGTTGGATATGAAGGCCGCCGCACGCGTAAGCGGCAATAAATCGTGCGAAATGCTGCACGTAAAGGAGTTAGTCCCCGTTACGGGCTATATGCGCGGCGGATGTTCCCCCTTGGGGATGAAGAAGCCCTTTCCTACCTTTATTCACGAGGACTGCATTTTGTGGGATTTTATATACGTCAGCGCGGGGCTGCGCGGTCTGCAAATTAAAATCAACCCCAACGACCTTTTAAAGGCCACCCACGCGCAAGCCGTGCCTTTGTGCTTATAATGCAATTTTTGCCTTGTTAAATAGCGTTAAACCCCTTATACTATATATATACGCTTTCTAGGAGGTGTCTTATGTACGCCGGAATAGGAAAACGCTTCTTTGCTTTTTTAATTGACGCGCTCGTCTTTGCCGTTTTGTATTGGGCGTTGTGGCAGATGATGAAGAGTTATGCCACTGTTTCGCTGGTATTACTGGTTATTATTTGGCTGTATTACGCGCTCCTAGAAAGTTCCCCCCTGCAAGCCAGTGTCGGCAAAATATTAATGGGCATAAAAGTAGTGGACCGCCACGGCCGCCGACTTTCCTTTTGGCAAGCCACGGAGCGTATTGTTTCCAAACTGGTAACCAATGTAACGTTTTATTTTGGCTTCTTTGTGGCCGCGTGGGATAAAAAGAAGCGCACCTTGCACGACCGTATCAGCCACAGCGCCGTGATTTTAAAATCCGCCGAGTTTGACCCCGACGCCATAGAGGAAGAAGAGGACGAGGAAGCCTCCCTCACGTGGATAACGCTCGTATCGGTGGCGCTTGCAATCGTGTTTGTACTTTTGCTTTTATGGTGCGTAGCCCTGCCGCAATACCAACACACCGAGCGGTATGTGCAACTTACGCGCGTACTGGCAGAGACCGACGAAGCCGCACGCGCCCAGTTGGCCGCCGCGTCCCGCCCGGGGGTGGACCCGCGCGAGTGGCAGGTATTGCCGGGCGAGTGTTTAAAAATCGGCCCGCAGAAACTTTCCTGCCGCGGCTTTGATTTGGTATTGGAACCCGGCGGCATAAAGGCCAACGCACGCACGGGGGCAATGGACATTTTATACACGCTTTACTATCCCTTTGGCGGCGGGCCCTTAACCTGCACCCCGCGCACGCCCCAAGGGCAGGAAATTTGCTCCACCCTTAAAAAATAAGACTGTTAAAAAAATTGGGGTCATTCTGAACTGGCGGCCCGCAGGGTTTTCAGAATCTACCGATTGGGTTGTTGGTTGTTTATAAAAATAAAGATCATACTGGAAGGTTTGCCGGCGCGGAGCGTTCCAGTATCTGTTGTTATAAAAAAGCAACGGCCACAGCAGATCCCCGAGCCCTGCGGGCCGCCAACCCCTCGGGGATGACAGTTGTCTTGTTCTTATTCTATTTTTGTTGTCATTCCCGAAAGTTGTAGTCGGGAATCCGTTGTTTGTCGTTGCCGTCATCCTGGAAAGTCGTAGTCCAGGATCTGTTGTTATAAAAAAAAGGAAAACAACGGATACTGGACAGAAACCTTCCAGTATGACCTTTTAAATAACTACCCAACAAACAACAGAGCCCCGAACGCTCCGTGCCGGCAAACACTAGGGGATAACACTCTTTCTGGTTGTCATCTCGGGCGTGGCCCCGGGATCCAGTCTGTTTATTAGAAAAACTCCTTATTTTATTTCTGGATTCCAGGTTCCCGCTTGTATGCGGGGCCCTGGAATGACAATACAAAATAAACTTATGTATTTTTCCCCCCAGTAAAAAACCCCGCACTAGGCGGGGTTTTTGGTAGTAACCAAAACAATTATTAGTCGTTTGTGGAAGGTGCTTCGCAGGCAGTAGCAGCCTCACCCTTAGTACCATCACTGCAACAAAGAGTATCCTTTGTTAAGGAATCTACGCCGCAGAAGTCGGCGCACAAGGCTGCACCGTTATCATCTGTACCCGTGCAACTTGTATCGCGGTTGGCATAGTAGCGGGTCAAGTTGTAACTATACTGCAAGGTACTGTCAGATTCCGGCACGCGGGTAGCGGTAGCAATACCCGCATTATAAGCGGTACCAGACAAGTCAATTTGAAAACCATTTTTGCCTTCGCCTTTTGTATAGTAAGTAGCACCAGAGGCACCTTTCGGGGAGACATCCAAACCGCTAAACGCGGTAGTGTATTTGTTCACTTGCATATATTTGCGTTGTTGCGCCTGCGCAATATTGGCGAGTAAAGTTACGGCTTCCGTCATACGGGAGCGTTCCACCGCTTTGAAGTACTGCGGCATTGCCATTGCGGCCAAAATGCCCAGGATTAACACGACCACCAATAACTCAATGAGCGTGAACCCTTTGTTATTATTCTTAATCATTTTTCTTCTCCTTTTCTCTTTTCTCTTGTGTACGGCCCGGTTTGGGCAACTGTAGGAGTTTTTATATAACCCTCCCCGGGCCGTAATGGTACTGTATCAAAAAAAAAAACGAGTCAAGCCTTTTTTGGACCCAGACAGAAAAACTCTTTTATACGGCCCTTTTAGGACCTTTAACGACCAATCAAAAAACAACAAAGAAGCATACTTCGTTTGTCATCCCCGAAGGTTTCTGTCGGGGATCTGTCGTTATGTAAGAGAACAACAACGACAAACAACAGATTCCCGACTACGACACTCGGGAATGACAACCACAGCAACGACGAGATCCCGTATAAA
>ERZ808240.5352-NODE-5352-length-10527-cov-3.046696_pt1 | contig 10527 bp, 9 predicted proteins | sample MGYA00521084_ERZ808240 | MGnify/ENA primary metagenome ERZ808240 (study PRJEB31516, sample SAMN03275571) | gut metagenome | biome: mammalia-associated habitat; material: feces | host: Papio cynocephalus | place: Kenya | collected 2012-08-06 ... | reverse complement strand
CTTGATTCTTAGTAATCAAGTCTTGGTTTTTAAGAATCAGGGCTTGGTTTATATCGACCAAGACTTGGTCCTATAAAATACAAGGGTAAAAGTGCAAACAGAAAAGGAGCGGCTGCAATAAATCACGACACTATTTGGAAAAAGCTCAGGAAAGATATCTTGTTACACAATGCATTGTTGTTAGCAAAGTTTTACGACATGGCGAAAATGCATTGCTCCAACAGATGAATTTTAAAACAAAATATAGATGAAACAGAAAGTTGTGGTTTTTGGTGCTACAGGAAATCTGGGTGCCTATATCTCTTTGCATTTGCATGAGCAGGGTTATGATGTAATAGCCGTCGGGCATAGGGCAAGCGATAATGGTTTTTTCGCAGACAGAGGTATGAGCTATTATTCGGTGAATGTTGAAGACAAGAAATCGTTTGATGTCTTGCCGACTCAAGACATATTTGCCGTGGCTCATTTTGCAAGCTCTTTGCCTTCGCGCTATGCTTATGATCCTGTCGATTTGTTTGAATCGATAACGATAGGAACGTTGAATGTATTGGAATGGATGAAAAGTATAGGGTGTAAGAAAATAGTTTTTCCCCAGACGCCTTCAGACATGGCAAAGTATCATAACAATGGGAGCATCATACCATGTGATGCTCCGCGTCATTTTCCTTTGACGGGAGATCATGCCGTTTATACGATAGCCAAGAATGCGGCCGTGGATTTGATGGAGCATTTCCAGGCAGAGTTCGGTTTTCAATTCTTTGCCTTGCGTTTCTTTACTATATACCAATACCATCCAAATCCCTACCATTATGCAAATTATAAGCGTCGCATGATGCCTTACCGTATGCTGATGGACAGGGCAAGCCGTAGTCTTCCAATAGAAATTTGGGGGGGGGTACAAAAAGGCAAAGGAAATGGTATATATAAAGGACTTTGTCCGTCTTGTGCAAGCCTGCATTGAGTCGGACAAACCGGGCGGATGCTATAACTGCGGCAATGGCTGGCAGGTTTCCCTCGAAGAGCAGATTATGGGAATTATAGAAGTGTTTTCACCGAAAGACAATCCGTCTCCGATTGTTTATTGTCCCGAAAAACCTGACCCGTTGCAGAATGCGTTCGACATGACCAAGACATTTGCAGACTTTCCTTCCTACAGGCCGAGATACAGCTACATTGATTGGTTGCGTGACTTCAAGCACGAAATGGAAACCGAGCCGATGGCACAACTGTGGGGAACTAAAGATGACTATAAGGAGTGAATAGAATATGTATGAAAGATATGTAAAACGCTTGCTTGATATATCCATCGTTGTGTGCGTGTTGTTGGTGATATGGCCGTTTTTGTTATTGGTCTCATTTTTATTATGGATATTCAATGACGGTGCAGGAGTGTTTTTTACGCAGGAACGTCCCGGATATAAAGGACGAACATTCAAGATAATCAAGTTCAAGACAATGAATGAAAAGAAACGTCCTGACGGAAAACTTCTTCCCGATGTTCAACGGATAACAAAATTCGGATCGCTTGTGCGCAGTTTGAGTATTGACGAGCTGCCGCAACTCATCAATGTGCTGAAAGGTGATATGTCAATCATCGGTCCTCGTCCTTTGCTGACGGAATATCTTCCGCTATACAGCGAGGAACAGGCAAGAAGACATGATGTGCGCCCCGGTATTACGGGCTGGGCGCAATGTCACGGACGGAACAATCTCACGTGGACAAAGAAGTTTGAGCTTGACGTATGGTATGTAGATCATGTGTCTTTTATGACGGATTGTCGGATTGTCTGGACTACAGCGATGAAAGTACTTAGGCGTGCAGATATAGAAAATGACAACATAGATGGAAAGAAGTATACAATGCCGCTGTTCGATGGCAAAAATTGACAATTGCGCGGATTTGGAGACACCTTGTTTTATCCTTGATGTCAAAGAGCTGGAACGTAGTTTTAAGGGCTTTCATGAGGCTTTGGCATCGCACTTTAAGGATGTGGTTGTCGGCTATTCCGTTAAGACCAATTCTACACCCTATTGTATGCAAAAAAATCTAAAATGGGGGGGGGTACGCAGAGGTGGTTTCACATGACGAATATGAATTGGCTGTATTTTGCGGCTTTCGTCCGGATCAAATAATTTACAATGGTCCCATGAAAAGCAAGGAAACATTTTTGGATGCAGTAAGAAATGGAGCAATCGTAAATATCGAAACCAAGCGTGAGCTTCATTGGCTTGAAGAGCTGGAACCGGAAGCTGCAAATAATTACAAGGTTGGCATCAGGTTGAATATAAACATCAGCAGTGTTTCACCTGAAGATGCAGACGGCGACAATGATAACAGTCGGTTCGGATTTTCCGATGAAACAGGAGAATTTATCGATGCCATCGAATTCATAGCGGCTGTGCCTAATGTTGAACTTGCAGGTCTCCATATACACAGGACGGCTCATAGCCGTAGCGTGAGATTCTATGAAAATTCGGTAAGATATGCCTGTGGCATAATCAAGAAATATAATCTGGATGTAGAGTATTTGGATGTAGGAGGCGGTTATTTCGGAATTTTTTCCGGCAAACCGACTTACCAGCAGTATAGTGATGCGTTTTACAGAATATTGAACGAGAACGGACTTGCGGATTTGCGTATCATTGTTGAACCGGGCAATGCTCTTGTTGCTTCATGTTTTTCTTTTTTGAGCGAAGTGATAGATACCAAGCAGGTGGAGCCTAATAGCTGGTTTATCACTACTGACGGAAGCAGAAACGACATTGATCCGTTTTTCAAAAAATCAAGTTACTTTGTCGAAGAGATACGTCAGCACGATACGCCATGCGTAAAAAAGCAGATTGTTTCCGGATGCACATGCTTGGAATACGACAGACTCTTCACGTTGGAGGACAAACAGCTGCTGAGTGTGGGTGACAGAATTCTATACCGCAATGTCGGTGCTTATACGATGTGCCTTACACCTTTGTTTATCCGTTATTTTCCCAATGTATATGTTTCGGAAAGCAATGGATATAAGCTTATCCGTGAAAAATGGACGGCAAAAGAATTCCTACAAAAAACTTCAATCAAATAATCCCATAATATAAATGGACAATATTTTATTTTGCAGTGTCGGCCGGAGAGCCAAACTGTTGATGGATTTTCGCAAGTCTATGGAAGGCTGCGGAAAAATCATTGCTACAGACTCAAGTCCTGTGGCTCCTGCACTTTTTTTCGCAGACGAGACTTATCTGGTGCCCCGTATAGATGCACCGGATTATTTTGGCAAACTGCTCGAAATCTGTGACAAAAACGAAGTGAAAGCAATTACTACCGTGATAGATCCCGAAATTGAAATACTTGCAAGCCATCGAAGGGAGCTTGTCGCTAAAGATATATTGCCTCTTTGTCCGGCAGATTGGACGGCTCATCTGTGTTTTGACAAATATGAGATGTTCAAGCATTTGCGTTCAAAAGGCGTGAGAACGGTTCTCACATATAATTCTCTTGAGGGGCTGAAAGACGGGATAGCTAAAGGAGAGATTTCGTTTCCGGTATTTATGAAGCCGGTGTCCGGCAGTGGAAGTGTGGGAATCGGAAAGGTTGAAAGTTGGGAATCGGCAGAGGAAAAATTTAATGACGGAAAGTTCAAGTATATCATTCAGGAAATGATGACAGGTGGAGACTGCGATGCGGATGTATATGTCGATTGTTTGAGTCACAAGCCTGTAGCGATATTTAGTAAGAATAAGATAGAGAGCCGTATTGGTGGTGCAAGCAAAACCATATCGTTCAAAGACCCGAAACTTTTTGATTTCATAGAACAGGTTTGTTCCGTATTGGAATTGAATGGCCCCTGCGATATGGATTTTTTCAAGAAGGATGGTGAATACTACCTTTCGGAAATCAATCCTCGTTTTGGAGGGGCTTATCTCCATGCGTATGGTGCAGGTGTTGACTTTGTCAAGCTGATTCTTAATAATATGCATGGCATAGAAAACAAATCAGTCATAGGGCAGTATGATGAGGATATTATCATGATGATGTATGACGATGTTGTGATTACTCGTAAGTCTGATTTGATGTCTGATGCCTTTCAGTTGCTATAGGGGCCGACAGTTTCTCTTTAAAAGGCTTTATACTGTATTAAGAATGTTGGTGCCAATTACAGCATGTAGTATGGATTACGGCTTTTGTTGCTTTGCTTCTCTTACGGCATTGATCTCTGCATTACTAAGGCTGCTTCCTGGGCCTGAGTATTTGCCAATCTGCGAAATGGCATACAACGGGCAAATGCGGACATGACGGGCGGCATTGTTATCTTCTTTGTCGATATAGATGAACTCTCCAAAATTTTCAAGGGAGCATCGGACGGCTTCTGTGAGGTGTTTTTCGCGCATGAACGACCAAAGGCTCTTCATCCCTCCTTGGCTTCCGGCCTTGACCTCAATGGGAAGAATCGTCAGGTGTGATATTTGTAAATAGTCAACCTCTGCTTGTGAGTTCTTGGCTATGCGTGTCCAATAGTATAGTTCGTGCCGTAGATTGGGTGTCATATAATGAAGCAGTTCCAAACCAACAACCAGTTCTGCCATGATGCCTTTGTTTACGAGGTCGGCTGCTGTTGCTGTGAGAATCTGTGTGGTGAGCGTGGTTGTGTCACCCATGGTGATGCCCAAGAGCCGCAGCATTAGTCCACAGTCGAAAAAGAGCATTTTGCGATAGGAATTATCGGCTTCGCTGCCTAATGGTATGCCATTGGCTTTGGTAAGTGTTACCGGAATGAGCAAGCCTGCGAGAACTAATAGGTTGAGCGCATTTTTTACCTCATAGGTTTTATAGTCGCCTACTTTGGAGTAAACAAATTTCTTGGTGGCCTGTATCGCTGCGTTACGCAATACACTGCGGAGAAGGTTTACATCGGCTTTTTTCTTGTATTTGGGAAAATCATCCTCATAACTGACGAGTATGTCGTCTTGCACTTCCTGACACTGCAGGTAGTCATGGGTTTCAATCCATTTGGCAACACATTCGGGCATACCGCCGATAAGCATGTAAGTACGAAACAGACTTACCAGCTTTTCATGCAACGGTTGTGGCAGCGGAGCCTTTGCAGATGCAGTGTTACGGGCATTGATTAGCAAATCCTCTCCATTTGCGAGTAGGAACTCATCGAAAGTCAATGGATACATAAACATGGAATGGATGCGGCCAACTCCAAACGTGGGCAGGTCGGCAAGGGCAAACTCCAGCAGCGAACCGGCTGCAATGACGTGCAGGTTAGGCATTATCTCTTTGAAAAAGCGCAGCGACATAATGGCTTCGGGACACTCCTGAATCTCATCTATGAAGAGCAGCGTTTTGCCTTCTTCAATCTTTATGCCTGCCATGGCGGATATCTGGCTGACGATACGATTGACATTGAGGTCCGGCTTGAAAATCTTTTTGTATTGCGGTTCCATTTCAAGGTTCAGTTCCAGGAAACATTCAAATTGTTTGCCTAAATGACGTATTGCGGATGACTTGCCTACCTGGCGTGCCCCACGTAGCAGAATGGGCTTGTGAGTGCTACGCGAAGCCCACTCAGTAAGATAGAGATCTATGCTTCTTTTATAATACATGTAGAATGCTCTGTTTTAGCTGCAAAGGTAGTTAAATGAAATAATCCAAAGAAATAATCAGCGCAAAAACGAAATTTTCCAAAGAAATAATCTGTTGAAAAACGAAATTATCCAAGGAAATAATTGCTGAAATTAGAAATCAAGTTGAACTAATTATATTATAAACAATGTCGGAAGAAAGAAAAACAATTTATCTCTGTCTGGCCCATATGAGTGAGGCCGGAATAGAGCAGAAATACGTGAAGGAGGCGTTTGATACCAATTGGGTGGTTCCGATGGGTCCGAACGTGAATGCTTTCGAGAAGGATTTGGAGAAATTTGTGGTCTCTCCCCAGCCCAAGGCCTCTCCCCGGCCCTCCCCTGAAGGGAAGGGGGCTGGTACTGCTAAAGGGAAGGATTTGGGTGTGCATACGGCTGATCCGTTGCTTTATGGTTTGCTGAAGAGTTTTTCTGAGGAGAACAGGAAAAATCCTACCGAAGCGGAGTGTGTGCTTTGGAATGTTCTGAAAGCTAAAGGGATCGGACTGAAGTTCCGCCGACAACATATTATCGAAGATTTTATAGTCGATTTCTACTGTAACGAGAAGAAACTGGTTATAGAGTTGGATGGTGGCTATCATCGTATGCCCGAACAAATGAAACGTGACAAGGAACGGACCTTACGTCTTCGGGATTTGGGCTATACGGAACTGCGCTTTACCAACGAACAGGTATTATGTGATACAGATAATACCGTTCTTGAGATTCTGCGTGTGGCCAAGTCTCTCCCTTTAGGGGGAGATTCAGAGGGGGCATTAGATCGCAAGGTGGTATGTCTTTCGGCCGGTACGGCAGCGGTGCATCTGGCTTTGATAGGCTGTGGCGTGAAGGCCGGCGACGAGGTGTTGGTGCAGAGCTTTACTTTCTGTGCTTCTTCGCATCCTATTACTTATCTTGGTGCAAAGCCTGTATTCGTGGGCTCTGAGGGAGAGACATGGAACATGGATCCTGCTTTGCTGGAGAAAGCCATTGTAGACCGTAAGGAGAAGACAGGCAAACTACCGAAAGCCATTATACCTGTTGCCCTTTATGGTATGCCTTACCGCATAGACGAGATAATAGCGATTGCCGATAAGTATGGCATTCCTGTTATAGAGGACGCAGCCGAGGGCTTGGGTTCACGCTTCAACGGTCAGGTATTGGGAACTTTCGGCAAGTATGGCGTGTTGTCGTTCAATGGGAACAAAATGATTACCACTTCGGGTGGCGGAGCCTTGATATGCCGTAATGAGGAGGAGGCCGACAATATCATGTGGTATGCCACTCAGGCCCGCGATGCCTATCCCTATTATCAACATACGGCCATCGGTTACAATTATCGAATGAGCAATGTTTGTGCCGGCATCGGTCGTGGTCAGATGACGGTGTTGAACGACCACATTGTCCATCACAAGCATGTGCAATCGCTTTATGAAGAGCAGTTGAAAGACGTGCCGGGTGTGCACATCCACAAGCAGCCAACAGACAAACGTTATGATGCCAACTTTTGGCTCTGCGCTGCCACGCTCGACAAGGGTGTGAAGATACAGGGCCAGGAGCAAGCCTATAAGGAAGTTATCAAGACGGCTGTGGGTGGAGCTGCCGGTGTTATTCATGCCGTAGACACGGCCGTGACGGATTGCCAACCGAATGAGAATGTGGAGGCATTGCGTATGTTTATGCTTGATAAGAAGATAGAGTGCCGTCCTGTATGGAAACCGATGCACAAGCAGCCGGTGTATGCCGGTGCGCCTGTCTACACCAACGGCATTGAGGAGGAAATCTTTAAAGTCGGTTTCTGTCTGCCTGCCGGTCCCTGGGTGACCGATGAAGATGTGAAATATATTGTGGAGTGCATTAAGGAAGCGATAGTAGGATAATCCGGACATTGACGGTTTGTACTAAAGGCCATAAAGCTCCCGAAATTTTCAAATTTCGGGAGCTTTATGGTTGTAATGACGCTTCCTTTGTCAAGGATAATAGGTCATAGATACCCTTATTACCGAAATCTTGTCGTAAGTTTGCAGCCAAAAAGAAACTTCTATGCAATTGCCTGTAGATTTTGAAAAACAAATGGTGTCGTTACTCGGTGCAGAGGGCTTTGCTGCCTTTTCGGCTTCTCTTGACGAACCTCCCCGTACGGCATTTCGTCCCAATGCAGCCAAGGGCGCACGAGCCGCTGACCAGTTGGAGCGTGTTCCCTGGTCATCCTCAGGAATGTATCTGCGAGAAAGGCCTGCTTTCACTTTCGACCCTTTGTTGCATGCGGGAGCTTATTATGTGGAAGAGCCTTCATCGATGTTTATAGAGCAGGCCTTGCGCCATGTAGGGCGACCGCGCCGTGTGCTGGATTTGTGTGCTGCACCGGGAGGCAAGTCCACTTTGCTGCGCTCACTGTTGGATGAAGATGTGTTGCTGGTATGCAACGAACCGGTGGCGGCACGTGCGCAGGTGTTGCTCGAAAACATGTTGAAATGGGGGAATGCTTCGGTGGTGGTGACAAATGATTATCCTTCTGATTTTTCTTCTCTTAGAGGTTTCTTTGATGTGATTGCTGCCGATGTTCCCTGTTCGGGCGAGGGCATGTTTCGTAAGGATGCAGGGGCAGTGTCACAATGGTCATTGGCAGCCGTATCAGCCTGTGCGGAACGACAGATGGACATCATACGCAGTGTGTGGCCTGCCTTGGCTGAGGGCGGATATTTGATATACAGTACCTGTACCTACAATACGGATGAAAACGAGCGCAATGTGGAACGTATTTGTAGGGAACTTCAGGCCGAAGCGGTTGAAATCAAGGTGAACGAGAACTGGGGCGTTACGGGAAACCTGTTGAAGGGGACATCGTTCCCTGTTTGCCGTTTTCTTCCTTCAAGAGCCGATGGCGAAGGTTTCTTTTTGGCGTTGCTTCGCAAGAAAGGCGGAGAGGCTGTAGCGGCAGGCCGTAAGGGTAGGGAGGCGCTTGCTCCTTTGAAAAAAAGTTTCGGATGCTGGCTTGACAATCGTGTAGATACGTGGCGGCAGTGGGAAAGGACGGGTACTGTATTTGCCATTCCCGATGCCGTGGCGGCCGATTTCGGACAGCTTTCGGCTGCATGCCGCGTGCTTTCGGTCAGCATACCTGTCGCTATGCTGAAAGGTGGAAAGCAAATGCCTCATCAGGGGCTGGCCTTGAGTACATATTTAAACCGCAAAGCTTTTCCCGTGTGTGAGGTAAATCGCAAAGAGGCATTGAATTATCTGCGCCGTCTTTCCCTTTCCTTGCCGGCAGATTGTGAGCGCGGTTATGTTCTGCTGACTTATAAGGGCTTTCCTCTGGGCTTTGTTAACAATTTGGGAAACCGCGCCAACAACCTGTATCCGCAGAATTGGAAAATCCGCAGCTCTTATGCCGCGGATATGACAAATGATTTTATACAAGTTCCCATTTCAGAGGGAAACAGATAGTGCTGCTGATTTGTAATCAGGCCTATTTCGCACCATACATCTTTTGATAGTATTCCTGATAATCACTTTCTGTCACGGCTTCTGTCCAATTGTGATTGTCCAGATACCACCGGATGGTTTTTACAATACCTGTGGCAAAGGTCGTTTCGGGTAACCATCCGAGCTCGTTGCTGATTTTCGTGGGGTCTATTCCGTAACGCTGGTCATGTCCCAGACGGTCTTTCACGTAAGTGATCAGACTTTCGTTTATCCGGCTGATAGCCGTTTCGTCGTTGCTCCCGCCTTTTAACAGTACACGATAGCGTGGCTCTTCCTGCATGATGTCGTGTATGGTATGTATAATGAGTTTGACGATGTCGATATTCTTCATCTCATTGTGCCCACCCACATTGTAGATTGAGCCATCCCGGCCGTGGCGTATAACTGCTTCGATGGCTTTGCAGTGGTCTTCCACATAAAGCCAGTCACGGATGTTTTCTCCTTTTCCGTATACGGGTAACGATTTTCCAGAAAGGATATTGTTGATGATTAAAGGTATCAGTTTTTCGGGAAATTGGTAGGGGCCATAATTATTAGAACAACGGGTGATGCTGACTGGCATCTTATAAGTGTCGCGATAGGCAGTCACCACCATGTCGGCACTTGCTTTCGAGGCACTGTAAGGACTGTGTGGGCATAGCGGTGTCTGTTCCGTGAAGAAACCTTTGGCTCCTAAGCTTCCGTAGACTTCGTCGGTCGATACCTGGTGAAAACGTACGCCTTTTCTCCATGTAGGATAGCCTTCGGGGGTGCTTCCGTTGACCCATGCCGTGCGTGCGGCTTCGAGCAGCGTCTGTGTGCCGAGGATGTTGGTTTGCAGGAACAATTGAGGATTGGCAATGCTTCGATCCACATGGCTCTCAGCTGCAAAGTTGACGACTACGTCGAACTTGTATTCCCCGAACAGCCTGTTGACCAGTTCCTTGTCGCCGATGTCGCCTTTATGGAAAAAGCATCGTTCGTTGTCGATATCCTTCTCGATGGTTCCAAAAAATCCTGCATAGGTGAGAGCATCGAGAATAACAATCTTTATGTCATCGTAGTTCTTCAGCAGGTATTTCACGTAATTGGAACCGATAAAGCCGGCAGCACCGGTAACTAAGTATGTCCTCATTGTTCAATCAATATTTGTTGATGCAAAGTTAATGTAAATTGTTGCAATCGTGCTGATGCGTGTGCAACTATTTTGAACAAAAAGACTTGAATACTCCATAAAATCGTTGTGATATTGGGGCACCGATTGTAGTTTTCCTTAAATTTGCCGGTTCAATCGACTTTATCATGAATGAAAGCCCGAAAGTTGCCATTATAGGCGGAGGTGCAGCCGGATTTTTTGCTGCCATTGCACTGAAGGAAAGAAGGCCTGATGTGGCGGTTACGATTTATGAGGCGCAGGCGAGAGTTCTCTCCAAATTGGCC
>ERZ808240.5350-NODE-5350-length-10527-cov-16.498472_pt1 | contig 10527 bp, 9 predicted proteins | sample MGYA00521084_ERZ808240 | MGnify/ENA primary metagenome ERZ808240 (study PRJEB31516, sample SAMN03275571) | gut metagenome | biome: mammalia-associated habitat; material: feces | host: Papio cynocephalus | place: Kenya | collected 2012-08-06 ... | reverse complement strand
AGTGCGAGTTTCTAATCCAAAACCCGTTGGTAATACGTTTTACCAGCGGGTTTTCTCATATAGAGCCGTAGAAACTCGCACTTCAACGGGGATGGGTTGATGCCGTTCGCGGCTGCGGTCCGGCCGGTGGGCTGCGACCCGCGCCCCGATGACCCCCGGTGGGCATAAAATGAAAGCTCCTGTATAACGGCGAGGGGCGCGCGGATGGCCAAGAAAAAGCGGATAGCGATTGCACTCGCCTGCGCGGTGGCGCTGGCGGCCGTCGCGGCGCTCTGCTATCTCTGCACCCCGGCTTTCCATGCCACAAGCGCCGCGACCAAGCGGCCGTCGCAGGCGTCGAACCTCCCCACCATCAAGATCGGTGTCGATATCAAGGAACCGTTCGTCTACATCGGCAGCGACGGTGACTATACGGGCATCGATGTCGATATCGCCCGTGAGGCTTGCCGGCGCGCCGGCCTCGATCCGCAATTCGTGCGCATCGATTGGAACGAGCGCGATAACCTCCTCGCCAAAGGCGAGATCGATTGCCTCTGGTGCGGATACTCTTGGAACTCGCGCGCCGATCGCTATCGCTGGACACATACGTATCTCACCACCACGATATCGGCTCTGATAAAGAAGGGCGATCCGGCCCAAAGCCTCTCCGAGCTCGATAACACGCGGTCGGTTTCCGTCCGCGCCGGTTCGGTGAGCGAGCGCAAGCTTCTCACGGGAGCGCTCGGCACTCCGGAGGACATACCCGTTAGGGCCTACGGCTCGGTCGATCTCTCGATCGCGGCTTTCGTCAAGGGATATACCTCCTGCTGGATGGGATACACCTATCTCGCCGACCGCATCATGGCACAGTATCCCGGCATGTTCCGCGTGCTCGAGGCCGACGTACTCACCATCGATCTCGGCGTGGCGTTCGACCAAAGCTACAACGGGCCCTATATCGACAAGCTCGACGACGCCATCGACGCGATGAAAGAGGACGGCACATCGAGAAAGATCGAGAAGCGCTACATCACCTCTCTGATGGACAAGGGCAAGGTGGATGATGGGAGCTAGGGACGCGGCCTCCAAGGTGTTCTCGAGGCACCGCTATACCGCCGCGGCGATCGTCTTCATAGCCTTGGACCTGGTGCTTGTCGCCGCGCTTTACGCGGCGGGAAGCTACAGCTGCCTGAACAAGGCGTACGACTTTGCCCGGGAAACCGTGACGTTTCTCGAAAACACTTGTTCCAAATACGACAACTACGTCTTGGGCACCAAGGCGGAGGCGTTGCAAAAGCTCGACGACGCCGCTCGGGCGTTCGGGTATTTTCTGCCCGAGGAGCAGGTCGGCGTCGATGACGACCTGCTTCATGAATATGTGACGTCGCAGCACGTGTCGGGCATGATGGTCCTCGACGACGACGGCAACATGCTCGCCCATTACGACGCCGACGGGCGCGATCCGGCGTACATGTGGGCGGATACGATCAAATCGGCTTCGGTTCAGGCGATCTTCCATCAGGGCCACTCGACATATTCGGATGTGACGACACAGCGCGGCGTGGACTTCGCCGTGGTCGTGTCTCCGTACGGCGATGGGGCCGTGCTGCTGTATCGCGCGATGGACGATTTCGGAGACCAGGCTCTCGGCTACAGCATCGGCGATGTCTTGGAGAACAATACGTTCCACAAGAGTCCCGTGGTCATGATTTCGCGGGACGGAGAGCTTGTCTCGTCGAATTCGGATCAAGGGAACGCATCGATGCTGCGAGCGGTCTCGAATCAAGACATCGCCTGGGCGGATGATTCGCTGACTTCGGTGGACCTTCAGGGCGCGAGATGGTACGCGTATAAATCCGCCTACCGGGACTACACGTTCTATCTCGTCTATCCCAAGACCGAGGTCATGGCTTCCCGCTGGGCCTTTGTCGTTCTCGGCGCCGCAGCGTACTTGGTGTTGAGCGTGGTGGTCCTCCTGATTCGCGGGATTTACGACCGAAGGAATCTCAGGGAGACCGAGAAACAGCTCGAGACCATCAACGCCATCAGCAAGACCTATAAGTCGACATTCCTGCTCCATCTCGACACCATGGAGATGGAGGGCATCAATATGTCGGAAGAAGTGGCTCGCGTATTTGCCGAGAAGCCGGATCCGCAGGAGTTCTTGGAGCAAGTCTGCCGTGACGTTGTCCTGCCCGAATATCGCGATGCTCTCATCGGCTTCATGGATCTATCGACGCTGAGCGCCCGTCTCGCGGCCGCGCCTTTCTTGGGGTTGGACATTCAAGACAGCCGCGGCATCTGGTATTCCGTCCAGCTGATTCCACAGAGCTATGATTCCCAGGGACATTTGGGCTCGATCTTGATCGCGACGCGCGATATCACCAGCGTCAAACGAGCCGAGGAGCTGTCGTACATCGATAAGCTCACCGGACTTCACAACCGCAACTACCTCGAATCCCATTCGCGCGAGCTTCTGGCTCCCGAGGCGCTTCCCGTGAGCGTCATCATGGCCGACTGCAACTACCTCAAGCGCACCAACGACACGCTCGGCCATGAATGGGGAGACCGTCTGCTTCAGCGTATGGCTGCGGTCCTGCGCGAGGTTGTGGGGAAGGACGACCTGCCGATGCGCGTGGGCGGCGACGAGTTCCTGCTCGTATGCCCTCATACCACATATGAACAGGCCGAATCGTTGGTCGTGATGATGCGCGACGGACTCGAGATGGTGAGCGACGAGGTGCTTCGCGTGAGTGCGAGCTTCGGCATCAGCACGGTCGAGGACGCGTGCACGTCCATGTCTGAGGCCTTCAAGGCGGCGGATGAAGCCATGTACGTCGAGAAGGTCGCCGTGCATGCGGCCGATGCCGGGGCTGCCGATGATCCGGGGGCCCGTTGATGTTGAATCGGTGCCGCGCTCATCCGCGTCGCCGCCGGCGGGCATAATGGACGCTCGATAGAACACCGTCATAAGCATCGTTTCAAGGGGAGACCATGATCGAAATCGATTACACGCCCAAGGGCGTCTGCGCCCAGAACATCCATCTCGAGCTTTCGGATGACGGCTCGACCGTGCTCGGTTGTGCGTTCACCGGGGGTTGCAACGGCAATCTCAAGGCGATCTCCAAGCTCATCGAGGGCATGCCGGCAGACCAGGTCGTCGAGACGCTCGCCGGCAACACCTGCGGCATGCGTCAGACCTCGTGCGCCGACCAGCTTACCCGCGCGATCGAGCAGGCTCGGGGCAACTGCTAGCCATGGGGTTCCTGAGCGATAAAGGCATCACGCGCCGCGGGTTCATCCTCGGCGGTATCGCCGCCGGGGCCGGTACGGCCGCGGCCCTCGCCGGATGCTCGTCGAAGACGGGCTCGAGCGATGACGCCGCCGGTGAGCCGCAGGTTGTCAAGGACACCTCGAAAATCGTCTCGGTCGTCGATGATTACGACGCGGTCGACGATATCAAGCTTGAGGCGGCCTCGACCTGGACGCTTCCGCTTGGCACCGTCCTCGCCTACAGCGAGGGCGACTACGCCGCGGCGATGCTCGCCCCCGCCTCGGCCAAGCACGCCAACACGCTCGGCGTGCTCAGTCTGGGCGACGGCTCGCTCACCACACTCGTCGAGGAGCCCAAGATGGGCTCGGCGTGCGGCTTCTACGAGATGAGATGCGCCGAGTCCGTGTTCGCCTGGGTCGAGATGGACTTCGCCACATCCAAGTGGACGCTCTGGGCGCAGTCGCTCACCGGCGGTGCTCTGACCGGATCTGCCCGAAGGCTCGACCGTGGCGGTGCCGATTACGATCCACCGATGTTCGACGTCACGGGTTCCTCGGTCATCTGGTACAAGATGCCGTCGACCTCGGGCAAGAAGACCTCCGAGGATTCGCTGTGCTATCTCGCCGAGGTTGATGGCAAGGCCGAGACCGTCTGGAAGTCGACCGGACGGTTCGCCTGCGCCCCGCGCGTGAGTGACGGCATCCTTACCATCACGCCGCGCGTCCGCAACGACGAGGGCGTCTACTACGGCATGACGGCCATCGACCTTACCGACGGCAACCTCACGCGTCGGGCCCAGCTTGTGCTGCCGACGGGCGTGTCGCCGTTCGAGGCCGTCTACATGGGCGATAAGTTCGTCTTTTCCATCGAGGCCAGCTATGACGGCGTGGGCAGTCTCGGCAACATGGGCACCTACATCGGCGTCGAGGGCGGTCCCTATGTCTACCTCGCGCGTGAGCCGCTCGCCTGCGTCGCCGGCAAGGGCAACCGCTACCTCATCAAGTCCCAGGCCTCGCATTTCCTCGTCAACACGCACGCCAAGACCTACGGCACCCTGCTCTCGCCCGACCGTTCGCTCGACTACGGCGACTATCCGGCGAGCTCGGGCACGGTCGACAGCTTCCTGACCTATGCCACGGTGCGCAATACCCAGGGAATTCCCGAGTCCGTCACCGCGCGCCTGTTCTCGCTCTAACCTCCATTTGGATAAAATCGCCCTGCGCGGGGAATAAGAAACGCTGCTCCGTCTGCCCCGCCTCCCTAAAGCTCACCCTAGAGCGTGGTCGAGGTGAGCGGAGGTGCGTTAAAATGATGATGTTCTTATTTTGAGTGAGACAGGGAGGCCGTGTTATGGCTTCAGATGCAAAGAAGATTCTGCTGGTCGAGGATGAGAAGGCGATCCGTGACGCCGTCGCCGCCTACCTCGAGCGCGAGGGCTATTGGGTCGTCGGCGTCGGTGACGGCCAGTCCGCGATCGAGGAGTTCGAGAAGCACCAGTTCGATCTCGTCGTGCTCGACCTGATGCTCCCCAAGGTTCCCGGCGAGCGCGTCTGCCGCGCGATCCGCGATACCTCCGATGTGCCCATCATCATGCTCACCGCGAAGGGCGAGATCGAGGACCGTATCATCGGCCTCGAGCTCGGCGCCGACGACTACCTGATCAAACCGTTCTCGCCGCGTGAGCTCGTCGCCCGCGTGCGCGCCCTCTTCCGCCGCGCCCATCAGGCTGACGAGCCCGCGGTCGAGGTTCTCGATTTCGGTGACCTCGTCATCGATATCTCGGGCCACAAGATCCTCGTCGAGGGCAAGGAGGTCGACCTGACTGCCTCCGAGTTCAAGCTCCTCACCACGCTCGCGCGCCATCCGGGCCGCGTCTACAATCGCATGGAGCTCGTCGAGAAGGTTCTCGGCTACGATTTCGAGGGCTACGAGCGCACGATCGACAGCCACGTCAAGAATCTGCGCGCCAAGCTCGGTGACGATCCCAAGAAACCCAAGTGGCTCTACACCGTCCACGGCGTCGGGTATCGTTTCGAGGCCCCGGCCAAGACGGACAAGGCCGACGAGAAGTAACGACGACAAGAAGGAAAACCAAACATGATGCCTGCTCGCTTTGAGATCGGACAAAAGCACAAGCAGGAAGGCGAGGCGGGTTCCAAGGCCAGTTGGAACACGCCTCGTTCTGATTCCCGCCCCGCCATGAGCTATGCCTCGCGCATGGCGATCTCGTTCGCCCTCACGTCGCTCATGACGGTGATCGTGCTTGTGAGCGTCGTCTCCGTGGTGTGGGGCACGGCGTTCTCGGACTACACGCGCGCCAACATCGAGGAGATCGCCAACGTCACCGCCCAGAAGCTCGCCGATTCCTACGAGAAGGATGGCGCCTGGACGGCCGAGACGCTGCGCACCATCGCCACCTCGAGCCGTGTCTCGGACGATCTGGGGATTCAGATCGTCAACCAGAAGGGCGTCGTGGTCTACGACGATTCATGGCCGAGCGCGAGCGCCACGGCCGACGCGCGCGAGAAAGGGTCCGCCGAGCTCGACGAGAGCGAATCCAAGAAATCCTCCGCGCATAGCCCCGTTTCCTCCGCGCCCACCAACGCCGACCAGACGGTGAGCGTCGAGGTCTCGACCTCGGCGGGCGAGCGTGTCGGTCAGGTCAAACTCTGGGCCATCGGCTCCGACGCACTGCTCACCAAGGCCGACACCGCCTTCCGCGAGAAGACGTTCAACGCCATGGCGCTCGCCGCCGTCGTGGCCATCTGCATCTCCATCATCATCGGTTACTTCGTCTCCCGCATGCTCACCAACCCCATCCGCCGCATCACCGGCACGGCCAAGCAGATCCGCGACGGCGACCTCTCGGCGCGCACGAACCTGCGCGGCGACGACGAGATCGACCAACTGGGCGAGACGTTCGACGAGATGGCCACTTCGCTCGAGAAGGATATGAAGCACGAGAAGCGTCTCACGTCCGATGTCGCGCATGAGCTGCGCACACCGCTCATGGCCATGCTCGCCACGGTCGAGGCCATGCAGGACGGCGTCTATCCCACCGACGAGGAACATCTCGAGACGGTCGCGTCCGAGACGCGCCGCCTGGCACGCCTCGTGCAACAGATGCTCGACCTCTCGCGCATGGAGAACAGCACGGCGCCGCTCAACCTCGAGCCCGTCGATATGGTCCCGTTCGTACGGTCCATCGTCGACGGCCAGGAGCGTCTGTTCGCCCAGCGCGATCTGCGTCTGCGCTTTGCCGACGAGACCCAGGGGCGCAGCGACGAGATCGAGGCGGATCCGGACATGATCACGCAGTGCGTCATCAACCTCCTGAGCAACGCGATGCGCTATACGCCCGAGGGCGGCTGGGTCGTCGTGTCGGTCCTCGCCGACCGCAAGCATGTCGATGTCTCGGTCTCCGATACGGGCATCGGTATCGCCAAGGAGGACCTGTCGCGCATCTTCGGACGCTTCTGGCGCGCCGACGCGAGTCGTGCGCGCGAGGCGGGCGGCCTCGGCGTGGGCCTTGCCGTCACCAAGCAGATCGTCGAGCGTCACCACGGTTACATCTCCGTCGAGTCCGAGCTTGGAAAGGGTACGACTTTTACGATTCATCTGCCCCGCGAGCACACGGCGGACGCGGCATCCACTACAATGGAGCACTAGCTTTTCGCGGTCCGGTGAAGGAGGGCGTCGCCCTGCCGCTCCAGATGCGCGAATCGCCTGCGGGCACCGCCCGTATCCTGTCGTATAGAGGTAAGGAGTGACTCACGTGACAACGATGGAGCGCCGTCCGGATTCGCATGGCAAGGTTCGAGACATCTACGATGCGGGCGATAACCTGCTTATGGTCGCGACCGACCGCATCTCGGCTTTCGATTACATCCTGCCGGACGAGATTCCGTTCAAGGGCGAGGTGCTCAACCGCATCTCGGCATTCTGGTTCGACAAGTTCGCCGACATCGTCCCCAACCATCTCGTCTCCATCGACCCGGCCGACTTCCCTGCGGAGTTCGCCGAGTATCGCGACTACCTCTCCGGCCGCGCCATGCTCGTCAAGAAGGCCAAGACCATTCCCATCGAGTGCATCGTCCGCGGCTATCTCACCGGTTCCGGTAAGAAGACCTATGACGAGAACGGTACCGTCTGTGGCATCAAGCTGCCGGCCGGCCTGACCGAGGCCTCGAAGCTTCCCGAGCCGCTGTTCACGCCGTCCACCAAGGCCGCCCTCGGCGACCATGACGAGAACATCTCGTATGAGCGCTGCGCCGAGATCGTGGGCGAGGACATCGCCTCGCAGATCCGCGACCTGTCGCTTGCCCTCTACACCGCCGCGGCCGAATACGCCGCCACGCGCGGCATCATCATCGCCGACACTAAGTTCGAGTTCGGCGTGATCGACGGCAAGGTGACGCTCATCGACGAGTGCCTCACGCCCGATTCGAGTCGTTTCTGGCCCGCGGCCTCCTACGAGGAGGGCAAGACTCAGCCGAGCTACGACAAACAGTTCGTCCGCAATTGGCTCAAGGCCAACTGGGACATGACGGGGGAGCCCCCGCACCTGCCCGCCGAGATCATCGAAGGAACCTCCGATCGCTATCGCGAGGCCTATCAGATCATCACGGGCTCCGAGTTCGAAAGTATGAAGGAGAACGCTTAAGTGAGTACCCGTAGCGCCACGAACAAGCGCACCCAGACCCATGAGGTGACCGGTGTCGCGCGTAAGTCCGCAGCATCTGCCAAGCCGGCCCGCGCCGCCGCCTCGTCCGTCCGCGTCGTTCCCGCGTCTTCCAAGGCACGCCGCAAGGAGATCGAGAAGGGCGAGGACCTGAGCAACCTCAGCAAAGAGGAGAAGCGCGAGCGCAAGGCCAAGCAGCGCGCCCAGGAGGACCGTATCTACACGGTGTCCAACATCCTGCTCAAGAAGGACGAGGACTACCTCAAGCGTCGCAAGATCTGGTGGGCCCTGCTCGGTGCCGGCATGTTGCTCGTCGTGGCCGTTTGGATCTCGCTGTACGCGGTGTCCCAGGCCGGTACCAAGGCGACCGGTCCGATCCAGATGGCGGGCATCGTGCTCGCCTACGTGGTGATCATCGGTGCATTCATCTACGATTTCGCCCGCATCCGTCCGCTGCGCAATCTCTATCGTTCGCAAGCCGAGGGCATGACCGAGAACAAACTCAATGCGTTTATCGAGCGCGAGGCTGCCGAGGAAGATCGCCGTCGTGCCGAGCGCGAGGCCAAGAAGGTTTCCAAGAAGAAATAGGATGTTCGCACCATATGCGTATCCGGCGCGTCGCTTGCGGCGCGCTTTTTTGTGTTTCGCCCGGTATGGGCCCAAAAAGAAAGGTGACGATATGATCCGAGCCGCACTTACGGCCGAGGAAGCCCGCGAGGGAATCCGCGCCTTGGCGCCCCAGCTCAAGAACTATGCCCGACTCATCGTGCGGAAAGGCGTCAACGTCAAGTCCGGCCAGGAGGTCGTCGTCCAGTCCCCCGTCGAGTGTGCGGAGTTCGCGCGCCTGGTCGTCGAGGAGGCCTATGTCTGCGGCGCTGGACATGTCACGACGATTTGGGCCGACGACGAGGTAACGCGACTTACCTATGAGAACGTCGACACGTCCTATTTTGAGAATACGCCCGAGTGGAAGCGCCTTCAGCTTGACTCGCTCGCCGAGGCCGGCGCCTGCTTCATCTTCATCGAGGGCGCGGACCCCGAGGCGCTCAAGGGTGTCGATCCCGCGAAGCCGGCCACGGCGTCGAAGGCGCGGAACACGCAGTGCAAGGTATTCCGCCACGGCCTCGACTACAACATCAACCCCTGGTGCATCGCGGGTGCCCCGGTGGTCGCCTGGGCCCGTCACGTGTTCCCCGGCGTCGAGGATGATGTCGCGATATATAAACTGTGGAAGGCGATCCTTCACACCGCCCGCGCTGACGGTGATGATCCCGAGAGCGATTGGGAGGTTCACGATGCGGCGTTCGAGAAGAACCTGCGCTTCCTCAACGATCATCATTTCGATCGCCTGCATTACGTGGCGAAGAACGGTACGGACCTTACAGTGGGAATGACGTCCGGTCATATTTGGGCCGGCGGCAAGGGCGAGACGCCTGACGGACACCCGTTCTTCCCCAATATCCCGACGGAGGAGGTGTTCACCTCGCCCGACCGCAATTGCGTGGATGGCATCGTCTATTCGGCCATGCCGCTCATCCACCATGGCAACAAGGTCGACCGCTTCTGGATTAAGTTCGAGAACGGCGTCGCTGTCGATTACGATGCTGAGGTCGGCAAGGCGACGCTTGCGAGCATTCTTGAAACCGATGAAGGTGCGCGTCACCTGGGTGAGGTTGCGCTGATCTCGAAGAACACGCCGATCCGTGAGAGCGGCATTCTCTTCTATGACACGCTCTATGACGAGAACGCCAGTTGCCATCTGGCTCTCGGAGTCGGATTTCCCGAGTGCCTGCAAGGCGGCTACGACATGAGCAACGATGAACTCGTCGAGCACGGGCTGAACGTCTCGAGTACACATGTCGACTTCATGATCGGTACCGATGACATCGATATCACGGGAATCACGCCCGATGGGGAAGAGGTCGTGATCTTCCAGAACGGTCAATGGAGTTGGGAATAGCGGGACTCCGTGCTACAATGCCAACCGCGGGCCGTTAGCTCAGCTGGCAGAGCAGGGGACTTTTAATCCCAAGGTCCAGGGTTCGAACCCCTGACGGCCCACCATAAATAAGAAAAGCGACTGGAGCGATCCGGTCGCTTTTTTTGTTACCGCAACATGGGTTCGAACCCGAAAGGGTGCGAAGCTGAGGAAACGCGTAAGCGTTTTCCAGCGGAGCACGCAAGGCGCGAAGCGCCGCAGCGGCCGTGCACGCAGCGCACTGAACCGTGTAAGGCCCACCATAAATAAGAAAAGCGACTGGAGCGATCCGGTCGCTTTTTTTGTTACCGCAACATGGGTTCGAACCCGCTCCTTTCCATATAGATACGCTTTGCCGCTCTATAAAGACCGTTTACCGATGGGTAACACAATTACGATGCCGTTGAGGTACAGTGCATCTCGAAAGATGACCGAAGCACATCTATTGATAAACCACCTGGTCATCGCTTATATCGAGGGCGAAGCCCTCATCGATGTCACCTGTTGGATCGACAGGTGGAGAGTTCTTTCGTGAAGGAAATATGAAGCCAGTGATTCTCGCCCCCGGCGCCCCTCCCGTCTGGCAATATATCTCCTTGCCGCGCGGCCCGGTGG
>ERZ808240.5349-NODE-5349-length-10528-cov-3.080111_pt1 | contig 10528 bp, 10 predicted proteins | sample MGYA00521084_ERZ808240 | MGnify/ENA primary metagenome ERZ808240 (study PRJEB31516, sample SAMN03275571) | gut metagenome | biome: mammalia-associated habitat; material: feces | host: Papio cynocephalus | place: Kenya | collected 2012-08-06 ... | reverse complement strand
TCATTGCCTCCTGAAATTCTGCATCGGACAGGAAGTCGCCTTCGTCACAGAGGTAGACATTGCTGCTGGAATCTTCGGTTTCCGCCGAAACAGCGGGGAGTGCGAGATTGCAGACACAGATGCCGGCTGCCAGAGCCGCCGCGGTCCGCTTCCAAATTGTTTTCATCGGAACATCAGCCCTCCTATCACTACTGCCAGCCCTGTAATTGCTGCTGCCAGCACACCGCTGAAAAGCAGTGCCTTTCCCCAGCTGAGGGGCGGCGTGCCAGCCTGTTTGCCGGTCTGCCCGTTCATGGCGAAGTCGTAGTCTTTCCCGTGGTACTGGTAGTGCATGAACCATACCGGCAGCAGAGCGTAGTCATGCTGGATATTTTCCATTTGCACATTGTGGGAAGTCACCACGTGGGAGCTGTAGCCGGTAATGGATTTTTCCACGGTCTTTACAGCATGGCTGTCAATTCGCTTGTGGATTCGGGGCAGGATCTGTTCGTAGGAAACGTCGTATTTCTGTGCCATAAAGCCGCTGAGGTACTTCATGGAGAATGCTTTCATCTTGTCATAGGGGAACGGCTCAATGGCGTCCATGAGAGCGTCCTCGATCTTCTGGGAGCCGTCTGCGGGAACGCCGCGGTAGGGGATCTTCGCCAGACGTTCTACGGCGAATTCTCTGGTTTCGGTGACGCGATAGTCCCCCTCCCGCCAGCTGCGTTCCTTTTTGCCCAGTGCGTCTACATGGGTTTTGGCATCGCAGTTGGTGAGCCAGAACGGCACATAAACGCCCGACATTTTTTCCAGCTGCTTTTCCGAAGTGAAGCTTTTGGGGAGAAACCACCGCTTCTTGCACCAGCTGTGGAACTTATCCACAGCTGCTTCCCGCGTGACTGCAAAGGGCAGCACATAAGCCGGCTTGTATTCTCCCGTCAGCCGTCCGGCGAGCACCACCGGAGCGTGGCAGTAGTAGCAGAATGTGGCGGAAGTTTCCGCCTCTGCAATGATCTGTGCCCCGCAGTTCTGACAGGTGTATAGCCGCGTTTCGTTCTCGAACGCCTTGTCATCGGTTTCGCTTTCCAGCGTTTCCGCCGAAGCATCTGCGTGCTGGTCTGCCTGCTGTTCCATATTCTGATACAGCTGCTGCATTTCGGCTTCGGTGTAGGTGCTGTCGCAGTATTCGCAGCTGAAATTCTGATGCTCCGGATCAAAGGTCAGTTCCGCACCGCAGTTGGGGCATTTGTATTGTACGGTATTCATGTTGTTCTCCTTTGCCGCTTATCCACGCTTGCTGCCGCAGTTGGTGCAGAAGTTGCCGCTGTTGACTGTGCCGCAGCTGCACTTCCATGCGCCGGAGGTTTCCGGTTTCTTGCTGCCGCAGTTGGTGCAGAAATTGCCGGTGTTCTCCGTGCCGCAGCTGCACTTCCAAGAGCCGGCAGGAGCCGGTTTCTTGCTGCCGCAGTTGGTACAGAAGTTGCCGGTGTTGACAGTGCCGCAGGAACAGGTCCAGCCGTTTGCTGTGGGGGCTGCTTGCTGCTGAGCCATTGCCTGCTGCTGCATCTGCTGGGCGTTGGTCTGGGAAGCACTTGCCATAAAGTTGCCGGCACCCTGCATGCCCATGCCCATTGCCATGTATGCCTGTCCGGCACCGGCGTTGTTGGAGCCGGCGGACTGGAGCCCCTTTGCCACAGCCGACTGCACAAAGCCCTCCCGTACAGAGGGATCCCCCATCATGGCACCCTGATTCCGCATGTTGATGAGAGCCTTGCTTTCCTCGTCGTAGCTGATGCTGCCGATGCCCACGGAACAGATGTCCATGCCCCGTGCCTGTGTCCAGTCCTCGTCCAGAACGGTTGCCATATACTTGGACAGTTCCATGCTCTTGGACGGCAGGGCAGAGATGCGGACACCGTCTACAGACATCTGCCCGATTGCCGACTGGAGAGCCGACAGGAATTCCATGTTGAACTGGTCGCCCAGATCGTCAAATGTCAGGTTGACAGCGTTGCGGGGAGCAACTTCCATGAAGAATTTCAGCGGATCTGTGATCTTCACGGAATAGCTGCCGTGGCAGCGGACGAACAGTTCTGCATTGTAGAAGTTGTCGAAGTATTGCAGGGCATTGCGTGTGCCGAACTTGATGCCGCGGATCTCCTGTAAGTTGATGAAGTAGACCTGCTGGGATTTGCCCGGCTGACCGCCGAACTTGAAGCGTTCGAAAGACTCCCGCACGGAATCTTTCAGCTGTCCGTTGAACATGGACGGGGAGGAGGAGAGGAACACCTCATAGCAGCCCTCCTCGGCGGTGTAGTCCATGATACGGCCGCTGTCCACCAGAATCATCATCTGGTTCGGTCCCACCTCAATGCGGGAGCCGTTGGAAATGATGTCCGGTGTGCCCTTGGTGTTGCTGCCGTGTTTGCCACGCTTGATCTGTACACCCTTTGTCATGACGGTGTTGGCACCCATGTCACCGGCTGTGATGTACTCCAGCCACGAATCTGCCAGTGTGCCGCTGACGGCACCTGCTGCTGCACGAATCAAACCCATATTGATAACCTCCAGTTTTTTCATAAGGCGAAGCAAAGCAAACCAACGCTCTGATCTATGGTATGCGAGTGATATGCGGACAATGCCGCTGGTTTGCATGCTGATTTGCAATAATATTATCATAATTATACCATAAAAAAATCAGCTTGGCAAGTGAAAACCGACATTTTTCAGGGAAACCGGCGGAAAATCCTGCAATTTTTCCGGCGGCGAAAAAACACTTGACTTTTTCCGGAATTTATGGTATACTAATGCTTGTCTGAAACGCTTGCGAAAGAATGGGGTATAGCCAAGGGGTAAGGCAACGGACTTTGACTCCGTCATTCCGCTGGTTCGAATCCAGCTACTCCAACCAAAAGTGAAAAGAGAGAAAACCCCGTCCAACTGCTGTATTTGGACGGGGTTTTCTGGACATTGAGAAAGGATCGGACATCTATGGGCAATCACAAACTGGCAATCGTTCTCGGCATCGTTACCGTGGTGTATATCCTCGCCATGATCTTTCTGTTCTGGCGGTATCGGAAAGCCATGGGGAACCTCTCGGAAAAGCTGCGGGAATGCCGCGAAAAAGAGGAACAGCAGCAGCTGGAACAGGAGCAGGCGAAAGCCGAGGAGGGCATCTCTACGATCTACCAGAAGCCGGAAGCCGCTGATCCCGAAACCGAAAAAACGCAGCCGGCTCCCGAAGAACCGACTGCGTAAGTCAAACATATGATTTTGTGAAGTGCTGTCTTTTATGCACAGACATAGTACTGGTTGTCCAGTTCGATGAGGAACACGGTGACTTCGTCGCAGTAGACCGTGTCAGTGCCGTTGGTGAGTACCGGCTGTACGGACAGCGTTTTGCAGCTTTCCATGTGGTCGGTACAATAGTTGCTGTCCTCGTTCAGTTCGTTCAGCATGCCGGTGAGGTATTCCGCATTGGAGCCGGTTTCGTCCTGCTTCAGACAGTCGTTCACCATGATCTGCGAAAAGTGAATGTCGCCGCTAAGCTGTTTCTCATAGCTTTCTTTCTGCTGGGTGACATAGGCGTTGTCGTCCAGCAGTCCGCCGTAGGCATTTTCATAGAGGGATTCCATGTACTTTTCCACGGTGCAGGACTGGAACAGTTCCACATCCTCGTTCTGGATCGAAGCGTAGTAGTTTGCCAGTGCGTCCAGTTCGCCGTCCTCCAGAAAACGCTTGTCGTATTCCAGCGGCACTGCACGGCTGTTATCGTCCCGCATGGTGGCACCGTATTCCAGATCTTCCATGGCGATGTTTACGCCGGATTCGCTGTCAGAAGAATTGCTGTCGGAGCAGCCGGCAAAACCGGTGCAGAGCAGTGCGGCAGCGGTCGCACAGACCAGAATCCGCCGGAAAGTATTGCGATTGTATGTCATGAGGTATCAGTTCCTTTCGATGATATGCTACCTTATACTGTAGCACATTTTCGGCAGGTTGTCAACCAAGAACATGAGATTATGTGAAAACAATATAGAAAGGGAAATCATTATGCCGAGATTTTTTTTAGAAGAACTAGACGACTCTGATGTGTCCATCCCTGGCCCCGATGCCCGCCATATCGGACTGGCTCTGCGAATGCGTGTGGGGGAGATGCTGACAGTCTGTGCCTACGGGCGGGACTATCAGTGCCGGATTCGCTCCATTACGCCGGAAGAAGTCCATCTGGACGTGGTTTCCTCGGAACTGTGTGCGGCGGAACCGTCGGTGTCCCTGACCTTGTATCAGGCAGTGCCCAAGGCGGACAAGCTGGAGCAGATCATTCAGAAATCCGTGGAACTGGGAGCCACACGAATCGTTCCCGTGCTGACACGCCGCTGTATCTCCCGTCCCAAGCCGGCGGAGTTTCAGAAGAAGCTGCCGCGGCTGCAAAAAATTGCGGCTTCTGCGGCAAAGCAGGCGGGACGTGGTATCATTCCGGAGGTCGCTCCCATGCTGACCTTTGCACAGGCTTGTGCGGAGATGCAGCAGGCAGACCGTGCGATTTTGCTGTACGAGGGCGGCGGTGTCCGGTTTGACGAGGTGGACCTGCACGACTGCCGTTCCATTGCCCTGATCGTGGGCAGCGAGGGTGGCTTCGATCCGGAGGAAGCGGAGCAGCTGCAACAGAACGGAGCAGTTGCAGTCTGGCTGGGGCACCGGATCCTCCGCTGTGAAACGGCACCGCTGGCGGCGATCTCTATTGTGATGCACCGGACGGGAAACCTTTGAAAATCTGAATATCAAAACATATCATATAAAAAACGGCATGACTTTTTCGGTCATGCCGTTTCGTATTTTCTATGAAGTTAGCCTTTACTCTGCACCGTCCCGCCGGAGAACAGCCCCCACGGTACGGAACAAGATCTTCGCATCTGTGGTGAAAGAACGATCCCGAATGTACTTCAGATCCAGTTCCACCCATTCGTCAAACATGATGTTGCTTCTGCCGGAACACTGCCAATAGCAGGTGATGCCGCCCTTTGCGTCCAGCCGGTGCAGCTGGTACGGTGTGTACTTTTCCACTTCCTTGGGAAGGGGCGGACGAGGTCCCACCAAACTCATGGAACCGTTCAGTACATTGAAAAACTGCGGCAGTTCGTCCAGACTGGTTTTCCGCAGGATTCTGCCGATCGGTGTAACACGGGGATCCTTCTTCATTTTAAAGACCGGACCGTCTGCCTCGTTCTGTGTCCGGAGTTCGTCCAGCTTTTGTTCGGCATTCACGCACATGGTGCGGAATTTGTACATGGTGAAAAAGCGACCGTCCTTGGTCACCCGCAGCTGCTTGAAGATCGGATTGTGGAAGTCCTGCAAAAAGACTGCCAGTGCGATCAGCAGCATGGGTACGCTCAACACGATCACTGCCAGAAATGACAGCACTACATCTGCCAGACGCTTGACAAACAGGTACTTCTTCGACACGTTTTCCAGCTGTGCAGGTGCTGCGGTCTGGGTTCTGCTGCGGCGTTTCACCGCAGGCGATATATCGTCATCTTCCAGAAGATAGCCTAAATTCTCCATAAATTCTCCCTTCATTTTTTCATTGGTTCCGTTGCCGTATGTCCGTATTGGGACATACACGTTCCGAGCGAATCCGTGCTGTTCCCCTTGCTGCACAGACCGCAGACAGTGCCGCACAAAAAATCATCGCAGTTTTGTGCAGAAATATCTATACTCAAATTATAGCATCTTTTGTTGCAAATTGTCAATGTACTATTGTACCAAGATTCCCATGAAAACTTCGTGCATTTTATGCAAATTTCTAGGTGGAATGAACAGCAATTTGCCCAAATGTGCCCATAGGTCGAAAAACGGCGAAATACCTTGTTTTTCTTATAGATGCATAAGAAAAAACGTGATTTCAGGAGGCGGACACCTGTATGCATAAAATGTGCGTTCTGCACTGTTTGCGGTCGCGGCAGTGCCTTTTGTGGAAAAACAAAAAGTCAAAAGCAGAAACAAATTTCTCGAAAGTTTGTGATTCGTTTATGAAAACAGTGACCAAAAAAGCGGACAGCATATGCCGTCCGCTTTCCGATTTTGTTTTTGACTTATTCTGAAACCACGGCGTAAAGACCGGCAGCGTCCTCCTTGCGGACAACTTCTGCCACCTGTTCTACGCGGACTTTCAGAGCCTTCTGTCCCATCTGGATCTCGATGACATCGCCCACCTTGACATCATACGATGCACGGGCGACCTTGTCGTTCACGAGAATCTTTCCGGCATCGCATGCCTCATTGGCAACGGTACGCCGTTTGATGAGTCGGGAAATTTTCAGATATTTATCCAGCCGCATGGGTTGCTTCCTCCTCTAAGTTTCGTCTGGTTTTCTTCCAGAGGGCGTTCCACTCGCCGTGGGAGAGGGTTTCCATTTCCCGCTTTTCCGCGGTGCAGGTTTCCTCCATGGCACGGAAACAGTCGATGAACTGGTTGGTAGTGTCGGTGAGTACCTGTTCCGCCGAAAGCCCCAGTGTCTGAGCCATGCCGGCACAGCAGAACAGCAGTTCGCCCATTGCCCGCGTGATCTGCTCCGCATCTTCCATATGCATGGCTTCTTCCAGTGTGTGCTTGCATTCGGTCACGCTGGCGAGGGCAGATTCGTTGCACAGGAAGCGGTTGTTGCCCTTGAGGGCACGTTTGCAGACTTTCTGGGCACGCATCAGAGCCGGCAGAGTTTTTGCCACGGCTTCCAGTGTCTGGGTGCGGGTGGTCTGGTGCTTGGTTTCTTCCTTGATGGCATCCCAGTTTTTCAGGACTTCTTCGGTAGTGTCCGCCTGCACCGTGCTGAACACGTGAGGGTGCCGGATAATCAGCTTGTTGCAGATGTCCGTGCAGACATCGTCCAGCCTAAAGTGCCCCTGTTCCGTTTCAATACGGCTGTGGAACACCACCTGCAGCAGCAGATCGCCCAGTTCCTCCCGCAGCATTTCAGGGCTGTTCTGGTCAATGGCTTCGATGACCTCGTAGGTTTCTTCGATCAGGTCCGGACGAATGGACTGGTGCGTCTGCACCTTGTCCCACGGACAGCCGTCCTTGCTCCGGAGCAGCGTCACGATCTCCGCCAGATCGTCAATGGTATAGTGTTCTTTCTTTTCGTATGGAATCACAGGAAACACCTCCGTTCCGGTTTACTTCTGGGACAATGCACGGTCTTTCAGCTGTGCGGAACGAAGTTCCCGCATAACCTGCTGATAGAGGAAATAGATTGCCTTCATGTCTTCGCTTTCTTCCTTGATCGCAGAGGGCAGGACTTTCTTTTCGAAAATGCCCTTCTTGGTCAGCAGATACAGGTGGTGGGGCTGGGAAGTGGGCAGCGGGAAAGAGGTGGTCTGACTGCACTCGCCGAGGATTCTCGGAGCGTTTGCCACCAGCAGCCGTCCAGCCTGTACCACGGTCTGATACCGCTGGGAAGCACCGGTATAGGAGCCGCCGTTGTTGAAGTAAACATTTGCCGCACCGTTGATATATACCACCAGTGTGGACAGGGTAACGGGGTTGATCGGCATATCGATGACCATGCCGTAAACGCTGTTCTGGTCGTTGATCATGTCCGCAAACTGCTTTGCCGGAAAGTGCAGAGCAGCGGCTCTGGTTGCCAGATAGCTTTCGGTGGGAAGATAATGTGTCTGTACATGTTCTTTTTTCTGTGCCATTTTATGTAAATTCCTTTCGATTTTTCATTTTTGTCATGTGCAGGAAAGTTGGCTTTTCCCTGCGACAGCATTGTGTTTCCTTTATGCACCCAGAATTTCCTTGGTCATGCCGCCCAGAATCTCGATGCCCTTGACGATTTGTTCATCAGGTGGCGTGGAGTAGTTCAGGCGGAACGACGTAGTCGGGGCAGTTTCGTCCACCAGAAAAGCGTTCCCGGGGACAACGGCAATGGAGTACTCCTGCACTGCCTTGGTGCAGAACGCCGGCATGTCGCAGTCGTCCGGCAGGGTGCACCACAGGAACAGACCGCCCTGCGGCATTTCCCACTGTACCTTGCTGGAGAAATGCTGACGAATGCCGTCTGCCATGAGGCTACACTTCCGGCGGTACACCGCACGCAGTTTTTCCAGATAGGTGTCCATGTCTGTCCGTTCCAGAAATTCCGCACACACTGCCTGTGCCCAGATGTTGGTGTGCACATCGGAAACCTGCTTGCAGACGGTGATCTTGGCGATGATCTCCTTGGGGGCACTGACATAGCCCACACGCAGTCCCGGTGCCAGAATCTTGGAGAAGCTGCCGGTGTAGATCACGCGGTGTTCGGTGTCCATGCTCTTAATGGAGGGCACGTCGCTGCCGGCGAAGCGGAGGTCACCGTAGGGATTGTCCTCCAGAATGATGAAGTCGTACTTGCATGCCAGTTTATACAGTCCCTTTCGCTTTTCCAGCGACATCACTCTGCCGGTGGGGTTCTGGAAATTGGGAATGACATAGACCAGCTTCGGGCTCTTGCTTGCTTTGACGGCTTCTTCCATTGCTGCCAAGTCCATGCCGTCCTGTTCCATGGGAATGCCCACCAGATCGACACCGTAGGAACGGAATGCGTTCAGGGAACCGATAAAGCTGGGGGCTTCGCAGAATAGGGTATCGCCGCGGTTCAGCAGCACCTTGCAGGAGAGCTCATTTGCCTGCTGGGCACCGGAGGTGGTGATGAGGTCGTCTGCCTCTGCATCGAAGCACTGCTGTGCAGCCATACGCTGTTTCAGCAAGTCACGGAGTTTCGGGTATCCCTCCGTGATGTTGTACTGCAACGCCAGAAGCGGATCTTTTTCGAGCAGTTCCGCGGAGATCTTCCGAATGGTGTCTACCGGAAACGCCTCCGGAGCAGGGCTGCCGGCGGCAAACGAGATCACACCGGGCATGCTGGTGAATTTCAGAATTTCACGAATCGCAGAGGGCTGCAATGCGTCAACGTTTTCTGCAAATTTGTATTGCATGGTTACAATCTTCCTTTCGGGCAGCGTTGCGGTATCCGCCTGCTGCACAGGATTTTGGAGCCACAGCAGGCTCCTCTTGAAGTATACCGGCATCTGACGCACAGGCTCTGTGCGGTGCCGTCTGCCGTCTTTGACGGCATTACCTCTCTATTATAACACATATTTTCGTTTTCGGCAACATAAATTTTTCTATCCGGTGCAAAAGGCAACACCGTACAAAGCCCGCCTGACGGCTTTGTACGCAATCTGCGTGCAAATTTTCCGTCATATTGCCCAGAAATCCCTTGCCATACGGCAGTATGCCTGCGGAATTTCTGGGCAATCTGCCGAAAAATTTGACAACGCATCTGACGCACAAGCTTTGTGCGGTGCTGCCTAAAAATTTCGGAAACGCTGGATAATGAGTTTCGGCAGAATCCCTCCACCAGCTTCACTGGTTCCCCATACTAGTCAGCACTGCACAACGCGTTTCCATTCTCAGGACAGGAGAAAAAGCTATGTTTCGAAAACAATCGTTCTGGAAAGGCTCTGCCCTGCTGTTGGCATCTGCCATGACTGCCAAGCTGCTGGGGGCATGTTTCAAAATTCCGCTGACCAACGTGCTGGGCGGCACCGGCATGGGATATTTCAGCACCGCCTACGGGCTGCTGCTGCCGGTGTATGCTCTGTCTGTCACCGGACTGTCTGCCGCCGTGGCACAGACGGTTTCCCGTGCGGCGGCTCTGGAACACTGGTCGGAAGTCCGCCGGATCCACCATGCGGCACGGCTTGCCTGTGGGGCACTGGGGCTGCTGCTCAGCCTGTGCATGTTCCTGCTGGCGGAGCCGTTTGCCACGCAGATCGCCGCCCAGCCTCACGCCCTATTCTCCCTGCTTGCCATTGCACCGGCGGCACTGTTCGGCTGCCTGACTGCCGTGGAACGGGGTTACTGGGAGGGCTTGCAGAACATGACTCCTACGGCGTTGTCGCAGGCACTGGAAGCGGTGGCGAAGCTGGGCTTCGGACTGGCACTGTGCATGTGGGTGCTCCGGAATCCAGAAACCGTCTGCCGCTGGGTGCCGCCGGAGGTGCCGCTTTCGGCACTGGCTGCCGCGGGAGCCGTGTTGGGTGTCACGCTGTCTACAGTGCTGGGGTGGGTGTACTTCCTGCTGCACGGTCTGCGGCGGGATACCCGACTGCCCCGCGATGACCGTCCGGCGGCACCCACTTCCCAGATTTTCCGGCGGCTGCTCTATGTGATGATTCCGGTGGCACTGGGCTCGCTGGTGACGAACCTGACCTCTCTGCTGGACTTGGTGACCATGATGCGTTGCCTTGGACGGGTGCAGATGTTCCACGGGGCAGAACTGGCAGAGAAATTCGGGGCATTTGCCGCCCAGCCGGATTTTCCGGCATTTGTCTACGGCTCTTTCACCGGTATGGCGATCACTGTGTTCAATCTGGTGCCCTCTGTGACCAACATGCTGGGGAAAAGTGCTCTGCCCTGTGCGGCGGCACTGTGGGCAAAACAGGACTGTCTTGGTACGGCAGCACATGTTCGCTCTGTGACCGGAGCCGCAGCGGCGATGGCGTT
>ERZ808240.5348-NODE-5348-length-10529-cov-4.214436_pt1 | contig 10529 bp, 7 predicted proteins | sample MGYA00521084_ERZ808240 | MGnify/ENA primary metagenome ERZ808240 (study PRJEB31516, sample SAMN03275571) | gut metagenome | biome: mammalia-associated habitat; material: feces | host: Papio cynocephalus | place: Kenya | collected 2012-08-06 ... | reverse complement strand
GATGACGGGGCACTTGGCGTACTTGGCCAGGTTCACGACGTCCTTGTGACGGTCGACGCGGGCCATCAGGATATCGACCAGGCTGCCCATAACACGGCCGGAGTCTTCGATGGACTCATGGCCGCCCAGCTGAATGGTGCCCGGGCCGTAGAACTGGGCATGGCCGCCCAGGTCGGTCATAGCGGTTTCAAAGGAGATGCGGGTACGAGTAGAGACCTGCTGGAAGATCATGCCGAGTGTCTTGTTCTTCAGAATCAAGGGATAACGGCCAGCCTTCTTCATAGCCTTCATGGAGCGAGCGAGCTCGATCATGTCGAGAAGCTCTTCTTTGGTGAAGTCGTTAGTATCGATGTAATCCTTCACTGCCATGTTTTCCTCCTTGGTGAGGGTTTGTTTTCCGATGCCCAACTCCCTTCGGGCACCGCTGACAGCTTGAACTATGGCGCGCCGCATACGGGTTTAGAAGACAGAAGCGAGTTCAGATGGTTGCATGCCGGGTCTATAGAACGTTAAACCTGCAATTTACCCAGGTAAAGCTGCATTTTGCAGAAAACTGAATATTCATTTCCCAATACCATATAAACTCAATTAAACCCCGCCCAACCTTGCACTGGGGAAAATTTCTTCCATAACCAACCGACGAGGTATTAAGATAAACCCATAAGAAATACCGTTCATGGTTTGATTTGAAAGAGGGACTGGCTTGGAAGCGGCTTTTTCTTCCTACACGATCATCGTCATGTTTATCTGCGCGGTAGCATCGGCGGCGGCGGCCGGCTCATACGCCATCACACGCAACCGCCTTTACATGTATGTCGCGGCGGCATTCTTCCTGTATTTCTTCGACCTGTCGTTCATCTTCCAAACCGAGTATCTCAACCACGGGTCGGCCATCACGATTGAGGGGCTCTACGACATCCAAGACCCCTACCTCAAAGCGCTCATCGCCGGCGGCATTCTAGAATCGCTGTGGCTTGCCATTTGCACATACATGGGGCGCGAGAACCTTGCATTGAAAATGATTCCTGGGGCGGTTTTCGTCGCCATCGACTTCCTTATCGCATGCCTCATGGACGAAAGTCCGCTGAAGCAATGGCTGTTCTATTCCACGCGCGAGCTGTTCCTTGTATGGTGTCTCGGCTATCTTGGATGGCTCGCAAAGTCGAAGAAGACTTCGATGGGCACGCATGCGCTCGTGAAGCATCAGAAAACTGTGATCGTCGTCGCTGCCATACTGGTGTGCTGCATCGTTGCCGAAAACACACTCGTCATTTTGGTATGGCAGCCTTCGCAGGAAATGATGGAATCAATGCTGCCCATCTATATTTCAGAACGCAACTTCTCGGAAAACATCCTGGTAATCATCCTGGCCGTGCTCACCATGCGCCATACACTCGAGATGTTCCGCCTGCGCCACGACGAGCCGCCCAAGCCTAAGGCCAGCGACCAAGAGCGCTACGTGGCGTCGAACCTGAAGCTGTTCTGCGAGAAATACGCGCTCACCGCCCGCGAGCGCGACGTGCTGCGCGCCATAATCGACGGCAAAGACAACCAGAACATCGCCAGCGAAATGCACCTGGCGCTGGGCACCGTGAAAAGCCACACCCACAACATTTTCAAGAAAACAGGCACGAAAACCCGCCAAGAGCTGCTGCAACAGTTCTGGAAGAATTGAGCCTGTTAAACGCTCTGGGCATTCAACGCGTTCAACGCGCGGCGCTTACTTCAGAATCAGAATCACGCCGATGACCGACAGCAACACGTAGGTCACTTTCACGAACGTCGCTTGGCTGATGCGCTTTTGCAGCTTATTGCCCAGCCACGTGGCCACCAGCAACAGCGGAATGGCAATGGCCACCATCATCAGGCAGTCGGGCGTGAAATGCCCTTGCGTGAATTGCAGCGCCGCGTACACGAAATTCAGAACCATCCAAATGCACGAAAGCGTGGCGCGGAACTGGTTTTTATCTTGCAGGCGCTGCAGCGCGTAAATCGCCAGAATGGCGCCGCCCGACACGAACATGCCTTGGATAAGGCCCGCGAGCACCAGCAGCACCGCTAGCAGCCATTTCGGCATGAAGCGCTGCTTTTTAAGCACCAGCCCGCGCACGCCCACCACAACCACAACGGCGCCGTAGATTTTCGACAGAATGTCGAGCGGCAACACGGTGTCGAGCCAAATGCCCACGAACATGAACGGCGTCATGCCGATAAGCATAATGGCCAGCTCGCGCCAATTGATGTCTTTCCAATTTTGGATGGCAATAAGCCCGCAGCCGATCATGCCCGTGGCATTCAACATGGCGACGCTTTCCGTCATGCCGACGGTCGACATACCCGCAGGCATCGCGATGATATTGCCAGCGAAGCCCGTAATCGCCTGAATAGTATAGGCGATGAAGAAGATTCCCAAAAATACCGCGCGGCCGAACATCCTGGCCCTTTCTGTATCATCTCACGCCGTCGATTCTTTTCGGCCCCCCGCTTCCGCTTCGGTCAAGTCCCGACTCGCACGAACAGCACATTAAGTGCTGTTCGGCTCGTGCGGAATCTATCGGAATCGGAGGCCGAAAAGAATCGACTAGCAGTTACGTCAACGTAGCCCCATTGGCTTGGTTTACATCATAAGGGACGCCTGGAACGTTGTCCCGTTGATGCAAGCCAAGCCAATGGGGCGACCGACCTTCTATGCATCCTCGTTATGCCGTTCGCAGTTGCGGGAGTGTAAACAATGCATTCCGTACGCCTGCGAGGCACTATCGTGCGATAAAGTATATACAGCAAAACAACGCCGCGGCTTGCCACACCGCGCATTTTCGCCAAACGAAACGAACCACCAGAGGGAGTGCGCCCATGCGCCCTTACCAAATTTCAGTGTGCGGAGACTCCGCCATCAATATCGTCGTTGCCAACGCCATCTCGCCCGAGGCAAGCGCGCTTGTGCGCAATGCCGCCGCGCGCATCCAGGCGGCGGGCATCGCCGGCATCGAGGACATCGTGCCCACATTTTGCGCCGTGATGGTGGCCTACAACCCTGAAATCATCTCGTACGAAGAGCTCGTTTCAGCCGTGCATGCCAATCTCGATGGCCTTTCCGCCCAGGGCGCTGCAGCCGGCAAGACCATCGTCATTCCCGTATGCTATGGCGGCGAATACGGCCCCGACCTACAGCATGTCGCCGAATTCCACGATATGTCATCCGAAGAGGTAATCCAGCGCCACACCGAGCCGACCTATCTCATCGCCATGCTGGGCTTTTTGCCCGGCTTCGCCTATTTAAGCGGCCTCGACCCAAAGTTGGAAACCCCACGTTTGGAAGTGCCGCGCGTGCGCATAGAGGCAGGCGCCGTGGGCATCGGCGGCGCGCAGACGGGCATCTATCCACTGCCTTCCCCCGGCGGCTGGCAAATCATCGGCCGCAGCCCCCTTCGGCCCTACGATGCTGAACGCACGCCTGCTTTTTTGTATGCGGCGGGCGATTCCATCAAATTCGAAGCGATAACCGCCGACGAATACCAGGCCATTGAAGCCGCGATTACCGCCGGCACCTACAAATACCGCGTGAAGGAGGCGAATTAAATGGCGAAATTCACCGTATGCGTGCCCGGACTGCTCACCACCGTGCAAGATCGCGGCCGCATGGGATACGCCGCCAGCGGCTTCTCGCCGTCGGGCGTCATGGACCGCCGCGCCTTCGCGCTGGGCAACCTGCTGGTAGGCAACGCCGCCAACGCTCCCGCGCTGGAATTCGCCTATGCCGGCCCCACCCTGGAATTCGAGAGCGACGCCGTGGTGGCCATCACGGGCGGCGACTTCAACCCGCGCCTCGATGAAGAGCGCGCGCCCATGTATCAGGCGTTCGTTGTGCGTGCGGGCCAGCGCCTGTCCATGCCAGCGGCCGAACGCGGCGTGTACGGTTATCTGGCCATCGCGAACGGCGGCATCGATGTGCCTCGCGTCATGGGAAGCGCATCGACGAATCTCAAATGCGGCCTTGGCGGTTTCGAGGGGCGCCGCCTCGCATTCGGCGACCGAGTGTCTTTTCACGACACTACGCCGAACCCCTACTACGACTTCGGGCCGAACCATTACCGCAACGATCCGTTCTACCATTTCGAATACCTCACGCAGGAGATTCGCGTGGTGCCGGGGCCGCAATCGGATTTGTTCACCAGCCGCGGCATAGACACGTTCTACCAAGGAAGCTACCAAGTAAGCCCGCAAACCGACCGCATGGGCTGCCGCCTGGATGGCCCACAGATCGAATCGACCCATGGCTCGGACATCATTTCCGACGGCATCGCGTTGGGCTCCATCCAAATCCCAGCCCAGGGCACGCCTATCGTGATGCTCGCCGACCGCCAAACCACCGGCGGCTACGCGAAAATCGCCACCGTGGCCAGCGTCGACATTCCGCTGCTCGTGCAGCGCGAGACGAAGCAATACGTGCACTTCAAGCCCATCTCGGTCATCGAGGCACAACGGCTGCTTGTGGCCGAGCGTGAATACTACCGCAGCGTGCGCGCGAACGCCCGCGGGCGGCTGACGCTCGAAATGCCAAGCATCGAGCCGAACGACCACGCAGGCGAACCCACCATGCCAGCGGTCGAATAGGGCGAAGAACGCGACGAAAAAACGCTGCCACAGCGTACGATGTGGCACGAGCCGCACCGAGCAAAGCGGCAGAAAGCGAGGAATCAATCATGGCAGATCAGCTCACTATCGCCGACATTCCCGCAGGCATCACCCCGCGGGAAATGCGCCACATCATTCGCGAGGGACGCTTCACCGGCCCCACGAGCGGCCTGTGCCCCGGGTATGCACAAGGCAACCTCATCGTGCTGCCGAAAGAAGATGCCTACGACTTCCTGCTGTTCGCGATGCGCAACCCCAAGCCCTGCCCCATTCTTGAGGTTTCAGAAGTGGGCGATCGCTTCTTCCACACCAGCAGCACCGACTGCGACATCGCGAACGACTTCCCGCGCTACCGCGTGTATCGCGACGGCGTGATGGTCAACGACCCCACAAGCGTCGAGGACCTGTGGCGCGACGATTTGGTGGCCTTCCTTATCGGGTGTTCGTTCAGCTTCGAAAGCGAGCTGATCGACGCCGGCATCGAAATGCGACACAACACCATGGGCCGTAATGTGAGCATGTACATCACGAACATCGCGTGCGAGCCTGCCGGCAAAATGTCGGGCAACATGGTGGTCAGCATGCGTCCCATTCCATACAGCCAGGTGGTGCAAGCGGTGCAGATTTCCGGCGCAATTCCTAAAGTGCACGGCGCGCCCATCCATATTGGCGACCCATCGGTCATCGGCATCGACGACATCTCCAAGCCCGACTTCGGCGACCCCGTCGATATTCACGAAGGCGAAGTGCCCGTATTTTGGCCCTGCGGCGTAACCCCGCAGTCGGTGGTGATGAATGTGAAGCCCAAGTTCGCCATCACCCATGCGCCGGGCTGCATGCTTATTACCGATACGAAGAATATCTCGCTGAAGTTCTAACCGGCCGGGACGGGGGACGGGGACAGTCCTCTGTTCCACCAAGCACATACACTTCACGACTAACGAAAGTGGGCGGGACGGGGACTGTCCCCGTCCCGCCCCTCCAGAAAGGAGAATTGTGGCACGCGTAGATTTGAACAGCGATTTGGGCGAAAGCTTCGGGCGCTATTCGCTCGGGCTAGACAACGAAGTAATTCCGCTGGTCACCAGCGTGAATATAGCATGCGGAATGCATGCGGGCGACCCGTGCGTCATGCGCCGCACCGTGGCTGCAGCGGCCGCAGCCGGCACATTGATCGGCGCGCATCCGGGCTACCCCGACCTGCAAGGCTTCGGCCGCCGCGACATGGCGCTGTCGCCCGACGAGGTCTATGCATTCGTGCTGTACCAGATTTCTGCCCTCGCGGGCTTTTGCAAAGCCGAACGCGTCAAGCTCGCACACGTGAAGCCGCACGGGCAGCTGTACAACCGCGCCGCGAAAGACGAGGCGCTCGCCCAAGCCATCGCCGCCGCCGTGCACGATTTCGACCCCAGTCTGGTTCTTGTGGGCCTTGCAGGCGGCAAGCTTATCGATGCTGGGCGCGCGGCGGGCCTTGCCGTGGCGCAGGAATTCTTCGCCGACCGCAACTATATGCCCGACGGCACCCTGGTGCCGCGCAAGCGCGACGATGCGGTAATCGCCGATGAGAGCTTCGCCGTGGCACGCGTGGTGCGCGCGGTGCAAGATGGGCGCATCGAAGCTGTCGACGGCACCATCATCGAGGTCGCCGCTGACACCATCTGCATCCATGGCGACAACGTCCACGCGCTCGAATTCGCCAAAAAGATTCGCGCCGCGCTCACCCAGGCCGGCGTGGAGTTGAAACCCTGCTGCGCATAGCTTTCGCCACACGGCAGAAGTCGAGCTCTATCGCAGCGGATGCGCATTTAGCCAGCCGCACATTGCAGGCACCAACGTGCCTGCAATTTTTTTTGCCCCGCGTTGGCAAGAATTCCGAGTTTTGCAGCGACATTGCGCGCACCTTGGCTTCCTTAGGTCTAATAACCCCAGGTCGCAGAATCCAAATCGCAAACATGTTCTTTGATGAACGACAACAACAAGCCAGATGCGCTGCAAAACTCGGAATTCTTGCCAACGCGGGACCTTTTTTCTTGCAAAGGATGCGCCATCAACGTGCGGCGCTTTGTTTCAGACCAGTTACCGACGCGTTAAACCCATCCAATGCCACTATCGCGCGCTAAAGCGTGCGGTACAGTCATACTGGTCAAGTTAGAGAAGTTCGGTTTTGCGAACGCGACGCCACGCAGACGACGCGAGCGCAAGACCGAAGCCCGAGAAAGAAAGGAACGCTATGAGCAAGATCATCGAAAAGCTCAAAAACGTCGGCCCCGGCGCGCTCGTGGCCGCGGGCTTCGTCGGTCCTGGCACGGTTACCACGTGCACGGTTTCCGGCGCCAGCGTCGGCTACACCATGTTGTGGGCGCTCGTATTCGCAACCGTCGCCACCATTATCTTTCAGGAAATGGCCGCTCGCGTTGGCATCGCCAGCCAGAAAGGCCTCGGCGAGAACATTCGCGATCGCATTCCTAATCCCGTGCTGAAGGTGCTGGCCATTGCCATCGTCATCATCGCCATTTTCATCGGCAATGTGGCCTACGAAACCGGCAACATCACCGGAGGCATCTTGGGCATTCAGGCCGTGGCGCCTGCAATTCCCATGGGCGCCATCGTCGTCATCGTGGGCCTGCTGGCCGCCGTCGTGATGTTCATCGGCCACTACAACCTCATCGAGAAGGTGCTCACGGGCATCGTCATTTTCATGGGCGTCGTGTTCCTGGTAACCGCCATCGCGTCGAACCCCGATTGGGGCGCCATCATTTCCGGCATGTTCACGCCGCAGCTGCCCGCGAACAACGCCACCGGCCTTATGACGGCCATCGGCCTGGTAGGTACCACCATCGTGCCATACAACCTGTTCTTGCATGCATCCTCCGCCGCCGAGCGTTGGAAGGATCCAGAGCAGATTTCCGATGCGCGCTTCGACGCCGTGCTGTCCATTGGCCTGGGCGGCATCATCTCGATGGCCATTCTGGTGTGCGCCGCGGCGAACCTGCATCCGTTGTGGACGAGCTGGGAAGTTGACGGAGCCACCGTTTCCGGCATTGCCACTGCCGCCGGCACGCAAATCGCAAGCGGCAAGATCAACGGCCAGGTTATGGCACTCGCGCTTGAGCCGCTTCTGGGCGACTGGTCCACATGGATGATCGGCCTGGGCCTTTTGGCCGCCGGCTTCTCTTCAGCCATCACCGCTCCCCTTTCGGCCGCCTACGCCGTAAACGGCGTGCTCGGCTGGGGCAAAGGCCTGAAAGACGCGAAGTTCAAAGTCATTTGGGCCATCGTGCTCGTCTGCGGCTGCGTGATGGCCATCGCCTGGGGCAAAAGCCCGACACAGCTTATTCTGGTTGCACAGGCCGCAAACGCGATTCTGCTGCCCATCATGGCGTTCTTCGTCATCTTCTGCGCGAACGGCAAAGACCTGGGCAAGTACCGCAATCACGCCTTCGCAAACATCGCCGGCGTCATCATCATTCTGGTCACGCTGTTCATCTGCTACCGCAACATGACAAACTTCCTCACCTCGCTGCAAAGCCTCATCGGCATGTAAGCAGAAAAGGAAACCAACCAGCAAAAAAGCCGCTCTTCGGAGCGGCCTTTTTTCATACACTAATGCACATCCCACCGCCCGCCCGGCTCCCCGAAGGGCCTGCCGGAGCCACGGTTCGCTACCGCTCGCTTCGCTTGCTATGCGCTCACCTGGCTGCGCTTAACTTTAGGATAAAGAACAAGTTTGAGCGCAGACGACCCCGGCAGGCCCTTCGGGAAGCCGGGTGGGCTGGCAAAACAAGCGCTAGAGAAGTTTCGCGCCTGGCTCACGGGCTATGCAAAGACCGTCGGCGTTCATTTCTGCACTTAATTTCAAAATGAAACGCCGCCAAGCGGGCGCATAGTGAGCCGCAGGCGAACGGTAGCCCGGTGTGGTCTTTGCATAGCCCGCGAGCCAGGCGCGAAACGGCGGGATACATCAATATACAAAAAGGCGCCCTCCGAATGGAGAGCGCCTTTCTTGGCTTCGATGCAGTTCGAGCGAAGCTGGATTACTGCTTATCGGCGATTGCGGCCTGAGCAGCAGCCAGGCGCGCCAGAGGCACGCGGTAGGGGCTGCACGACACATAATCCAGGCCAATCTTATGGAAAGTCTTCACCGAATCGGGGTCGCCGCCATGCTCGCCGCACACGCCGCATACCAGGTTCGGATTGCCTTCATGGCCAAGCTCCACACCCATCTTCACGAGCTTCGCGACGCCCGGATCGACGGTCGCGAACGGGTTGTAGGGCAGCAGCTTCTCGTTGAGGTACTGCGGAATGAATTCGGCCTCGACGTCGTCTCGGCTGAAGCCGAACGTCGTCTGGGTAAGGTCGTTGGTGCCGAAGCTGAAGAAGTCGGCCTTGGTGGCGATTTCGTCAGCGGTGACGGCCGCACGGGGCAGCTCGATCATGGTGCCGATGGGAAGCTCGAGCTCGACGCCCTGCTCCTCGGCAACCTCGGCGATGACACGCTCGGCGACGCCGCGCATCTTGTCGAGCTCTTTCACCGTAGCAACCAGCGGAATCATGATTTCAGGCTGCGGGTTCAAGCCCTCCTTCTTCAGCTTGGCAGCGGCCGTGGCGATGGCGCGCACCTGCATCTCGGGAAGAATGGGATACACGATGCCCAAACGGCAACCACGCAGGCCCAGCATAGGGTTCTGCTCGGCCATGGCGTCGATCTTCTCCATGAGCTCGCGCTTCTTGGCGATTTCTTTCGCATCGGCGCCAGTGGCCTCCATGCGGGCAATCTCCACGTCGAGCGCGCGCGGGCTTTCCAGGAATTCATGCAGCGGCGGATCGAGCAGGCGCACGATAACCGGCAGGCCGTCCATGGCCTTGAACATGCCGTAGAAATCGCCCGTCTGAGCTTCGAACAGCTGCTCGACGGCGTTCTTGCGAATCTCTTCGTCTTCGTTCAGGATGAACGTCTGGATGATTTGCTTGCGCTCGCCCAGGAACATGTGCTCGGTACGGTCGAGGCCGATGCCTTCGGCGCCGAAATCGCGGGACAGCTGCGCATCGGCCGGGTTGTCGGCATTGGCACGAACGCCCAGGCGACGATATTCGTCGGCCCATTCGAGGATGGTATCCAAATCGCCGGTGAGCTCGGGCATAACCAGCTCGACGGCGCCCAAGACCACGATGCCCGTGGTACCGTCGAGCGAAATCATGTCGCCTTCGTGAATCACGATGTCGGTACCGGCAAGCGCAGCTTCCTTCTTGTCGGCGTCAATCTTGAGCTGCTCAACGCCGCACACGCACGGAGCGCCCATGCCGCGAGCGATAACGGCCGCATGGCTGGTCTTTCCTCCGTGGCTGGTAAGAATGCCCTCGGCGGCAATCATGCCGGCGAGGTCGTCGGGAGTGGTTTCCCAACGAACCAGCACGCACTTGCGGCCTTCGTTGGCAGCGGCAACGGCGTCGGCAGCCGAGAACACGGCCTCGCCCACGGCGGCGCCGGGGGAAGCATTCAGGCCACGGGCCAGAACGTCGTAGTTGGCGTTCTTGTCGAACTGCGGGTGCAGCAGCTGGTCGAGCTGGGCCGGGTCAACGCGGCAGACAGCCTCTTCCTTGGTGATGAGGCCTTCCTTCTCCATCTCGATGGCGATGTGCAGCGCGGCGGCGGCGGTGCGCTTGCCTACGCGAGTCTGCAGCATCCAAAGCTTGCCCTGCTCGATGGTGAACTCAATGTCGCACATGTCGCGATAGTGGTTCTCCAGAATGGTGAACACTTCCTCGAGCTCGCGGCCGGCTTCCTGCAGGCCTTCGACATGCTTCAAATCGGCGATGGGGCTGGTGTTGCGAATGCCCGCGACGACGTCCTCGCCCTGGGCGTTCACCAGGTAGTCGCCATAGAATTCCTTCTG
>ERZ808240.5347-NODE-5347-length-10529-cov-12.548787_pt1 | contig 10529 bp, 7 predicted proteins | sample MGYA00521084_ERZ808240 | MGnify/ENA primary metagenome ERZ808240 (study PRJEB31516, sample SAMN03275571) | gut metagenome | biome: mammalia-associated habitat; material: feces | host: Papio cynocephalus | place: Kenya | collected 2012-08-06 ... | reverse complement strand
CAGCAGATAGTCCTCTTCTTCTCTCCTCGCGCGCGTACAGACATTTTTCGCGTGGTAATAAGCCACATCTGTCACTTTTCGCACTTAATGGGTTGGTAATCAGATGGTTGTGAAGTGTAGGCGGAGTCGTTCTGCCTACACTCTTCCTGCACTTTTGCTTGCACTGCTCTTGTAATATTTCCCTATGGGATGTGTAATGATTTCCCTATGGAGGCGTAAAAATTATCCCCCCTTACAGGAAAAACTGCAGGGGGGATAATCTTCCCCGTTTTTGGGGTGCAGGCATAAGTGTAGACAAGTCATATCCATTCTATGGAAGCGAAATGATTGAAAATCAAGGGTAAAAATCAGTAGGAGTGTAGGTATGCAGGCATGCGATGGGAAACTTCGCTGTAATGCGTGCGCGCGTGAGAGAGCGAGAGAGGAGGAGGGGGATAATACACAGGTACAGCGCTGCAAGGTGCTTAATCGAGAAAAATGCCGACGGAGCAGAAAAAGTGAACAGTTTGTTCACTCTTTTTGCTTCGTCGGTTGCGGTGCACTACCTTTGCATAAGCATTGAGGCTCTTCCTTGCGAAGGTGAGAGACTTCGTGCGATGAACGATATAAAAGCCCAATGATGATGTTTCTGCTCAACTATATCCGCCTATTTATCCTAAGCCTCTTGCGCTGGGGCATGAAAAAAGCTACCACATCTCTTTCGGGATGTGGCAGCTGGAGGGGTATGCTTGAAGCCTCGTGTAGTGAGTGCTTAGAGCGCCTTGTCGTAGACAGGAGGAGTGGTCACACCGTGCTTCTGGAAAGTCGCGGCAATGAATGCCTGTTGCTCAGCGTTGATGGGCTTTTCACCATTCTTGAGGTGATAGTAGAGTCCTTTGCCAAAGTGAGCCACAAGGTCCTGCTTGATGGCAGATGCTACAGAGGTGTTTACTTCGTCGTAGATGTTGGACATGCCTTGTACCATGCCCTCGTGAGTGCTGTTTGTATTGTGTGTGTTCATTATGGTTTAGTTTGTAATATGCGGAAATTGTATGCGAAGATACTAAAAACTTTTCACTGTGCGTCACAGAATGTCAGAAATTTCACCCTCAGCCTATCAGCGCGTCTGTGCCGTGCGAAACTTCTTGATGAGGAAACTTGGCGAGAGTCGCAGGTAGATGCCAGCAGAAAAGTTGCCCTTCGTCTGTCCCGAGCGCCACGAGGGGTCCTCGGAGTTGATGATGCTCTCTTCGCCATGGAGCATATAGTCGAGGCCTACGCCCCACGAGAATCCGCGGGCAAGAGGCTGGGCATATTCGGCATGGAAGAGAAATGCATGCGGATTGGTGAGTGTGGTGGCAGCTGCCGAGGTGCTCATGGAGCTGAAGAGAGTGGATCCATAGACGGGGATGAAGTCGTGGCTTTGCCACCAAGCAGCGTTCAGTCCAAAGTGCCAGATGCGTGCTCCCACTTGCGCCAAGAGTCCGTAGCCCTTGTCGAAGGGAAGCACACTGCCGCTCTGCTGGCTGAAATAAGCTGCGGTGAGATCGGCAGAGAGCGTGACGGGCACGCGGCGTGTGCGCAGCGCAACGTCTACTCCAGCTCCCGTGGCAGCGTTGAGCCACGTCTTGATGGAGCGGTCGGATGCCCCCGTATTGATCTCGCCGCCCGTATGCTTCATTACGAGCTGGAGCGGCAGATGCCATTGGGCGCGAGCCTTGCGGCGCGAGGGCAGGAATCGGGTGGACAGACCAAAGGCAAAGCGCTCTTGGCCTTGGTCGTTGCGGAAGATGAAGTCTTGCCAGTCAATCCACGCATCGAGGCTCATCCACTCGGGGTGCCACAGAACTTGCACACCCGTTTCGGGGTCGGAGGTGAGATTCAACTCATCGTTGTAGAGCGGAGCGCTGAGACCATGGGCAGATTTGCCATAGAGCGTACCCAGCACGATGTTGACTTGCGGAGTGAGCTGCAGATTGGCTCTGAACACGGGCACGCAGTGGAATGCCTTGCTCGTGCGTTGTGCTTCGATGCTTTCCAGGCTCGAGTAGTTGGCATTGGGATAGCGATTGGCGCCCCAATAGTGGAGCATAAACGCCCCCGCTTCCACCTTGAGGTTGCGCAGCGGCTGGTAGCTTAGCGTGGGGGCAAGCCACATGCCCGGTAGCGTGTAGCCCTTGACGAGCTCCTTGGAGTTGTATTCATTGTCGCGGAAGAAGGTGAGCGCATCTATGGTAAATCTGAGCTCGTACTTCTGCTCCGGATCGATCTGGGCAGAGTCGGCAGAGTAGACGTAGCGCTCCAACTGTCCGTAAGCACGGGGCCCACATGCCATGAGAATGCAAATGGCGAGTAAGTGGCGCAAGAGGTTTGACATGAAGTCTGAAGTTTGAGTGGTTTCTGACTGGCAAAATTAGAAAAAAATAGTGGCAAGTGGGAAGTATCTAACGTGAAGAATTCTCAAATCGTCGGGGATGGTTTCGTCCAATCGCTGATCGCAACAACCCATTGCAAGCCCATTCTCGCTTGGGTCATCACTTGTCAAAATGTGGGATGGTGTGAGATAATCTTTGTTCGAATCGTCGGAATCTTGAAACTATTTATAACTTTGTATCATCTTAACTCGATCGTTTTCTAAAAAAATAACGTGTTGGCGGAATTTGTAGACGGGTTGACAAGTTGACAGGTGAACAAGTAAGTATGTCGAGTCGAATCGTTCTCGTTTTTAACGAAGCAAGTAGTGTAAGACCTATTTACTTGTCAACTCGTTACCCATTAACCGAGAATTCCGCCAACGGGAAAAAATATGAAACCTATACCCATATATATTATCTCCCTCATGTGGCTCGTGGCGAGCCTATTTACTGGGTGTAAGAATGGTTCGTCTCAGCCCAGACTGGCAGCCGATGGACAACACCTCGTAGACAGCGCTCGAAGCCTCTACAAGCAGGCACGTGCGGAGCAGAATGCCGGGACTCCCGAGCGAGCCATCCCGCTCTTCCGTCGTTGCCTCCACGTAGATTCGCCCGACACCATGGTGCAGTGGGCTCTGCAGCCAGTGCTCAACGATGCCTTGCTGCAGATGTTTAATAGCTATCAGAGCCTCGGACAAACGGACGAATGCCTTCGCACACTAAGCACCCTGACCGACCGCCCCACACAGACGCTTCAAAACTATAGTTGGCGCGACCTTAACAGCATTAAAGCTTACGCCATGGCTATGGCAGAGGGACACGACCGTGAGGCAGAAAGCCTTATAGCATATACGCTCTCGCTCCCGCTTAAGGGCATGGTGAGCACCACCGACGACGAGGGCGATAGCCACAATCTGAGGGCAGAACGCCTCTTCCGCGACTACAGCTATGCCGCAGCTATTTGCTACAGCAACCTTGCCAGGCAACAACAAGTAGTAGAGTGGAGCAAAAAGGCCATCGCTGTGAGCGACAAGTGTGGCAAGATATCGGGCACACAGTACATCTGCTCGCTACTCAGCTCCGTATATCAGCGACAAGGCAATATGCCCGAGGCTATTCGCCTGTCGGAAAAGGCCGTCGACTATGCTGAAAGCTTGAAGGACACGCTCAGCGTGGTCAATGCTTACAACGTGTTGGCCCGCATCTTTCTCGACCTCAACCTGACGGAGCTTGCCAACGTGTCGGCCACGCGCGGACTCAACTATCTGCTCCAGCTCAAAGAAGTCAACCCGATGATTGCTACGCAGACTTACGTGCAGAAGAGTAAAGCCCTCTATGCCTTAGGACGCAAAGACTCCTGCATGCTGATGCTCCGACGAGCATACAGCACTTGCCGCAGTCTGCCCTACAATAATGGAATGAGCGACGTAGACTATCAAGTAGGCATCATCCTCGTGGCCTCTACCAACGCTCAACACCGACTGCGAGGCATACAGTACTTGCAGCATGTAGCACGTGAAGCCACCCCCATGGTGAGAGCACGCGCCTACTACGGACTGGCGCAAGGCTACCAAGCACAAGGCAATCGCGCAGCGTGCGAAGCAGCACTCGACAGCATGTATCGCCTTGAACATAGCGCTACCCCTCCCAACTTGGTGAGCGGAGCCAGCTCGTTTGCCGTAAGCTTCCATCTCTCGACAGACAATTCGCAGAAGTTGGCAAAGTTTGCAGCAGACCTTCAGACAGAGTACAAGAATCGCGATGCACAGAACGTGATGCAACGCGTGGCAGAAGACGTAGCTCATGAAAACATGAGGAAGGAACGCCTCGCTCTGCAGCGTGAACAAAGCGAATTGCAACAGCGCCACTGGTTGCTCCTATCGTCGGTAGCCATGTTGCTCTTCGTGCTGATAAGTCTCTTCTATATATATATGCGTAAGAAAGCACGCCATCGTCGAGAAAAATTGCAACTTCGCGAAGAAATCGATGAGAAAGAAAAGCAAATCTCAGAGACGAGCGAACGCATGCAAAGCATGCAACAGACGTATCAATCGCTGCAGCGACTCGAGCAGTTGGGCAGTTCGTTACAGACCTCTGCCGACGTGAGACGCTTCGAACAATACTTCGCGCAAGCCTATCCCAAACTCGAGCAACGCATAGCACAATATGCCGATCTGCTCAGTCAAAAAGAGATACTCCTCATCAAGCTCCACTTCGCCAAGCTCTCAAATGCACAAATATCACAAAGCCTCGGCATTGCCTTACGAAGCGTCACCGTGTATCGCTATCGCATCCGTCAAAAGCTCCATTTGCAAGACGAGAGCCTCGATGACTTTTTCATGTCGCATGCCGAATCCAAGGGACAATCACACATCACACAAACAGATAATGCGAGGTAAACGCAATGAAGCTCGCTTCAATTGCCGAGCCGCAACTTATCTTATGGAAAGATGATGAAAAAATGCCAACTTAGCTTTGCAAGTTTCACCACATCTTCGTAACTTTGCCACGTATTTACAGAAACCATGTTACAAATGGAGACGTTTTTCAAATCGCACGCCTATCTCATGGAGCATTTCAATGCCCCAGTGCGACGCTCGCTGATGGACACTATCGACTGGAGCTACCGCATGATAGGCATCAAAGGACCACGCGGCGTGGGACGCACTTCCTTCCTTTTGCAGTACGCCAAAGAAAATTTTGACGTGCGCCTCCGTCAGTGCCTATACATCAACCTTAATAGCTTCTATTTCCAAGCTCACGGCATCGTCGACTTTGCCGGACGATTCATGGCTGAGGGCGGACAAGTGCTGCTCATCGATCAAGCCTTCAAGCTGCCCGATTGGCGCGAGCAACTCTGTGAGTGCTATCATAAATATCCCTATCTGCGCATCGTTTACACCACCACTTCGGTCAACACCGGTGAAGGCGAAGACGATACAGAACTCTCGTCGATAAGCCGCACCTATGTGCTTCATGGTTTCTCCTTCCGCGAATATATCAATCTCGAGACGCATCAGGAGTTTGAAGCATATACCTTCGACAAGCTCCTCTCCGATCATGAGCAGATACTCAAAGCCATCCTGCCCAAAGTGCATCCCTGGCATTACTTCCAGGACTACCTGCAGCATGGCTACTACCCATTCTTCCTTGAGAATCACAACTTCACAGAGGCACTACTCAAAGCCATGAACAACATGATAGAAGTAGACCTCCTGCTCAATAAACAGATAGAACTGAAGTATCTCTCACGCATCAAGAAGCTACTCTACCTCCTGGCAATAGGCGATCCTACCGCCCCCAACGTGAGTAAGCTCGCACAGGAAATCGGTACTTCAAGAGCCACGGTGATGAACTATCTCAAGTATCTCGAAGAGACGCGACTCATCAACATGGTGCACCATGCCGGCGAAACCTTCCCCAAGAAGCCCGCCGCCATCTATCTGCACGATGCCAACCTCATGTATGCCCTCTACGACAACAACATGACCGAGCAGACCATCATGGAGACGTATTTCGTCAACTGCCTCTGGCGCCACCATACAGTCAACAAAGGCAAGCGCCTCGGCATGTTCCGCATCAACAATACGACCAACATCTGCGTCTGCGACAAAGCACGCCGCGTACGCACCGCCGCCGACACCATCTACGTGAAGTACAATACCGACGTAGGTCGCGACAACGAAATCCCCCTCTGGCTCTTCGGATTCCTATATTAATATGCTAATATGACAATGTGGCAATATGCTAATGTTGCTTGCGCCATAAAGGAAAATAAGAAGCATGCGCAGATTCTTGCATAATCTATTATAGAAAAAAAGTACTAACACCATCTACGACATGCGCCCAAGAACGGGAAATAGAATTGCAGACTTGTCGTTCGATTTCAGTATCATGATACTAGATTATTGTGATATGCTGACAGCACAGAAGCGTTATACTGTTGCCAATCAGTTGAGTAGATGTGCTACTTCTATAGGTGCAAACATAGCAGAGGCACAAAGCAGTGAAAGCTTAGCTGACTTCATCCACAAGATGAAAATAGCAGATAAGGAAGCACGAGAGACAGAGTATTGGTTAGAAATCTGCAAGTATGCAGAGGGCTACGAGTTTGATGATGCATTTATTGCAGTCGAGCAAGAAATTGCTCGGATGCTTACAAGCATTATATCTACAGCAAAGAGCAAGCTTAGAAACTATAACAAAGAACAACATAACAAATAACTTTTCTATTTAATATAGCAGCGCGTTGGTATGTAAAATATGATAAGTAATGGCCGAAGATGTATGCCTCACAAATAGTTGACATATTATCATATTGACGTATTATCATATTGATGTATTAGCAAATTAGTATTTGATGGCGTATGCCTCATTAGCACATTGACATATTAGCATATTAGCATATCCACGTTGCGAACATTGACAATCATGGCAAACAAGAAGTTTATTACTTGTGACGGTAACCAGGCTGCTGCGCATATCGCGTACATGTTCTCCGAGGTTGCTGCCATCTACCCCATCACTCCGTCATCACCTATGGCAGAGCACGTAGACGAATGGTCTGCACAGGGTCGCATCAACCTCTTTGGCGATACCGTAAAGGTACAGGAAATGCAGAGCGAAGGCGGTGCTGCTGGTGCAGTACACGGCTCACTCCAGTCTGGCGCTCTCACCACCACCTTTACTGCATCTCAGGGACTCCTCCTCATGATCCCTAACATGTACAAGATCGCTGGTGAATTGCTCCCCTGCGTGTTCCACGTATCAGCTCGTACACTCGCTACTCACTCACTCTGTATCTTCGGCGACCACTCCGACGTGATGGCCTGCCGTCAGACTGGCTTCGCCATGCTGTGCGAAGGCTCCGTACAGGAAGTGATGGACCTCTCAGCTGTAGCACACCTCGCTGCACTCGACACTCGCGTTCCTTTCATCAACTTCTTCGATGGCTTCCGTACCTCACACGAATATCAGAAGATTGAGGTAATCGATCAGGAAGAAATCCGTCCCCTCGTACCTATGGACAAGGTGGCAGAGTTCCGTAGCCGTGCGCTCACACCCGAGCACCCCGTAGCTCGTGGTATGGCCGAAAACCCCGAAACTTTCTTCGCTCACCGCGAAGTGTGCAACCCCTACTACGATTCAGTACCCGCAGCCGTAGAAAAATATATGGCTGAAATCAGCAAGATTACCGGTCGTGAATACAAGCTCTTCAGCTACTATGGTGCCGACGATGCAGAACGCGTAATCATCTGCATGGGCTCTGTAACCGAAGCTGCTCGCGAAGCCATCGACTACCTCAACGCAAAGGGCGAGAAGGTAGGTATGGTAAGCGTTCACCTCTACCGTCCGTTCTCTGTAAAGCACCTCCTCGCTGCAGTGCCTAAGACTTGCAAGAAGATTGCTGTACTCGATCGTACTAAGGAACCCGGTGCAAACGGCGAACCTCTCTACCTCGACGTAAAGGATGCATTCTACGACGTAGAAAATCGTCCTCTCATCATCGGTGGTCGTTATGGCCTCGGCTCATGCGATACTACACCGACCATGATCATCTCGGTATACGACAACCTCGCTCTGCCCGAACCCAAAAACCACTTCACACTGGGTATCGTCGACGATGTAACCTTCCACTCACTCCCCTTGGAGAAGGAAATGGCTCTCGGTGGCGAAGGTATCTTCGAAGCTAAGTTCTATGGCCTCGGTGCTGATGGTACCGTCGGTGCTAACAAGAACTCTATTAAGATCATCGGTGACAACACCGACAAGTACTGCCAAGCATACTTCTCTTACGACTCTAAGAAATCGGGCGGCTTCACCTGCTCTCACCTCCGCTTCGGCGATCACCCCATCCGTTCAACATACCAGATTAAGACTCCTAACTTCGTGGCTTGCCACGTACAGGCTTATCTGCACATGTACGACGTGCTCCGTGGTCTGCGCGACAACGGTACCTTCCTGCTCAACACCATCTGGGAAGGCGACGAGTTGGCACAAAACCTGCCCAACAACGTAAAGCGCTACTTCGCTGAACACAACATCACCGTTTACTATATCAACGCTACGAAGATCGCTCAGGAAATTGGCCTTGGCAACCGTACCAACACCATCCTCCAGTCAGCATTCTTCCGTATCACTGGCGTAATCCCCGTAGACCTCGCCGTAGAGCAGATGAAGAAATTCATCGTGAAGTCATACAGCAAGAAGGGTCAGGATATCGTAGACAAGAACTACCAAGCTGTAGATCGTGGTGGTGAATACAAGCAACTCACCGTAGATCCCGCATGGGCTAACCTCCCCGAAGACGAGAAGATCGTACGCGACGAGCCCGCATTCATCTCCGATATGGTGCGCCCCATCAACGCTCAGAATGGCGACCTCCTTCCCGTAAGCGCCTACAAGGTATCAGAAGATGGTACTTGGCAGCAGGGCACAGCAGCCTACGAAAAGCGTGGCGTAGCAGCCTTCGTTCCCGTATGGCACAAGGAAAACTGTATCCAGTGTAACAAGTGCGACTTCGTTTGTCCTCACGCTGCAATCCGTCCCTTCGTCCTCACTGACGAAGAACTCGCAGACTTCAAGGGCGAGACCATCGAAATGAAGGCTCCCGCCGCTATGAAGGGCATGCACTTCGTACAGCAGGTCGACGTAATGGACTGCCTCGGTTGCGGCAACTGTGTTGACGTATGTCCCGGTCTGAAGGGCAACAAGGCTCTCGAAATGGTACCCCTCGAAGGACAGGAAGCTGAAGCTGACAACTGGACTTACTGCACAAAGAACGTGACCAGCAAGCAGCACTTGGTAGACATCAAGCTCAACCCGAAGAATTCTCAGTTCGCTACTCCGCTCTTCGAGTTCTCTGGCGCATGCTCAGGTTGTGGTGAAACTCCGTATGTGAAGCTCGTAAGCCAGTTGTTTGGTGATCGTCAGATGGTAGCCAACGCTACTGGTTGCTCTTCAATCTACTCTGGCTCAATCCCCTCAACTCCTTATACTACCAACGAGAAGGGGCAAGGTCCTGCTTGGGCCAACTCACTCTTCGAAGACTTCTGCGAATTTGGTATGGGTATGATCCTTGCCAACAAGAAGATGCGTGCCCGTATCCAGAAGCTCCTTCAGGATGTAATCGCTACAGATGAAGCTCCCGCTGAATACAAGGCAGCTGCTCAAGAGTGGATCGATGGTCAGAACGACGCTGTAGCAAGCCGTGCAGCAGCTGAAAAGCTCGAACCCATGATCAAGGCCGGTGCCGAGAAGGGTTGCGAAACTTGCAAGCAACTCGCTGAATTGAGCCACTTCCTCACCAAGCGTAGCCAGTGGATCATCGGTGGTGATGGTGCATCTTATGATATCGGTTACGGCGGTCTCGACCACGTACTCGCAAGCGGTGAAGACGTCAACATCCTCGTGCTCGATACAGAGGTTTACTCCAACACCGGCGGTCAGGCTTCAAAGGCAACTCCTGTAGGTGCTATCGCTCAGTTCGCTGCAGCTGGTAAGCGCGTTACTAAGAAGGATCTCGGCCTCATGCAGACCACTTATGGCTACATCTACGTAGCTCAGGTAGCTATGGGCGCTGACCAGGCACAGTGCCTCAAGGCCATGAAGGAAGCTGAAGCTTACCACGGACCTTCGCTCATCATCGCTTATGCTCCCTGTATCAACCACGGTCTGAAGATCAAGGGTGGTATGGGTCGTAGCCAGGCTGAGGAAGCTCGTGCCGTAGCTTGCGGTTACTGGCATCTGTGGCGTTTCAACCCCGAGCTCGCAGAGCAGGGTAAGAACCCCTTCACACTCGACTCTAAGGAGCCCGATTGGGATAAGTTCCAGGATTACCTCGACCACGAAGTACGCTTCCTCTCTCTGAAGAAGGCACTTCCCGAACAGGCTCAGGAACTCTACGATGAGACTAAGCGCGCAGCTCAACGCCGCTATGCTTCTTACGTTCGCAAGACGAAGGAAGACTGGTCTCTCCCCCAGGAGTAAATCCACAATCTTGCTCAGATTGCACGCTGACGCATAGTCTGCACACATTCTGATGCACATATATCTAAATAAAGCGCACCTCGCTTGCTTCATAAGCTTGCGAGGTGCGTTTTTGTACGCTTGGCATGAGTATTATCTAACGGGTGC
>ERZ808240.5346-NODE-5346-length-10529-cov-12.593660_pt1 | contig 10529 bp, 7 predicted proteins | sample MGYA00521084_ERZ808240 | MGnify/ENA primary metagenome ERZ808240 (study PRJEB31516, sample SAMN03275571) | gut metagenome | biome: mammalia-associated habitat; material: feces | host: Papio cynocephalus | place: Kenya | collected 2012-08-06 ... | reverse complement strand
CCATAGAGCCGGGCACCATCATCAAGGGCGACAAGCAAACCAAGGCAGCCCTCATAGCAGAGCGTGGCGGCAAGCTCATCGCCAAGGGTACAGCCTCCGAGCCTATCGTCTTCACTTCCGAGCAAGCAACAGGAAGCCGCAAGCCAGGCGACTGGGGGGGCATCATCCTCTGTGGCAAGGCCAAGAACAACCAGAAAGAACAACAGATAGAGGGTGGTCCTCGCACCAAGCACGGTGGCGACGATGATGCCGACAACTCTGGAGCTTTGAGCTACGTTCGCATCGAGTTCGCGGGTTATCCATTCCAGAAGGATAAGGAAATCAATGGCTTGACCTTAGGATCCGTAGGTTCCGGCACACAGATAGACCACGTACAGGTATCTTACTCCAACGACGACTCATTCGAGTGGTTTGGTGGTGCAGTGAACTGCAAGTATCTCGTAGCCTACAAGGGATGGGACGATGACTTCGATACCGACAACGGTTTCTCCGGAAAAGTGCAATACGGTCTTTCAATCCGTGACAGCAAGATAGCCGATGTCTCTCAGAGCAATGGTTTTGAGAGCGACAACAACGCAGATGGTGCGGACGTAGAGCCTTACACCACTGCCACCTTCTCAAACATGACTTTCGTAGGTCCTAAGGTATTGGACGGCAAGTTCCAAAACACCACCGACTATATCACAGGCGGTGACTACAATCCCAACAACGGTTCCGGTCTCGGCAAGTTCCAGGCCGCCATGCAGATTCGCCGTTCATCTCACCTCAACTGCATCAACTCCGTGGCTCTCGGTTGGCCTATCGGCTTGATTGTTGATGGCGAGAAGGGCAGCAGCGTACAAGACGCGAAGGACGGAAAGTTCAAGCTCCAGAATGTGTATTTCGCAGGAATGGATGCCGTGGGCACGGATGCCAACAAGATTTACGACGACGTGCTCTACGACGCGACCAACAAGAAAGTCATCGACCCAAACCAGAAGTCATACAGCAACTCTTTCTTCTTTAAGGAGGGAAGCAACAACAAGTACTTCGACAATTGGACAAGTCTCGTAGGAACCGATGGTTACACCCCTATCGCTGGCAGTCCATTGCTTGGTGCCGCTTCCTTCACAGGCTGGACAGGTTTTGATGTGGTAAGTTTCATAGGAGCTTTCGACGGCACCAACAACTGGACGGCAGGTTGGACAAACTTCGATCCGCAAAACACTAAGTACTAAGAGACATAGCCATTTCGGCATAACTTACACAAAACACATGAACAAAAGGGCTGACACCTCACGAGAAGTGTCAGCCCTTTTGTTTACGAGCATAAGCCACGACACATATGCAGCTGTCATTCCTTAATTTTTCATTTATGCTTGCTGTTTTTGTTACCTTTATTATTAACTTTGCACACATGAATAATCTCACGACAGACATGTCCAACAGCTTATGACGACAAGCGCGAAGTATAGTGCTCTGTGGGAGACAGGAGGATAAGCACGACATGAGAGTGGAAACGAAAAGACAACGGGCACTGGGCACCATAGGCATTTCACTATCACACGTCAAAACGGCAAGAGAATATTCAAATAGAAACAAATGATAATCAACAGGGTATGCGGCAAATTGGCAATGCCCCGCTTTTAACCTTTGCTATCACAAGGCATCTAAATAGTAAACCTTTCGGACGAACATTGCATGGCAGGAATGAACCCGACAGACACGACCATCATCGAGAAGATGAGAACCAATCCCAACGAGGGGATGAGAATGCTCATGGACGAATACCAAGAAAAGCTCTATTGGCATGTGCGCAGGCTCGTGGTCTACGAGGACGATACCGAAGACATGCTCCAGGAGATATTCATCAAGATATACTTGAAGCTCGACTCCTTCAAGGGCGACAGCTCGCTCTTCTCGTGGATTTACCGGTTGGCGACAAACGAGACGCTGTCGTTCCTCAGGAAGAAAAAGGTGAACAAGCTGCCGCTGGACAAGGCGAGACTGCAAGCCGCGGATTCGTTTTTCGAATATGGCGACAAGGAGGCCGTTGCCTTGCAGGAGTCCATCCACGACTTGCCGGCAAAGCAGCAGACGGTGTTCAACCTCAGATACTACGACGAACTGAGCTTCAAGCAAATAGCGGAGATAACGTGCACGTCGGAAAACGCGGCGAAAGCAAACTATTGCTTCGCCAAGCAAAAGATAATAGACAGGATGAAACTGCTGGCAGTATAAAGTAATGAACTATTAAGGCTTTGAGATATGACAAACATAGACGACAACTTGAAAAGGATTGGCAAGAGAACGCCTTACGCCATGCCCGACGACCTGTTCGGGCGAATGCGGAAACGAGTAATGAAGCGGATAGACGAAATAGGCAAGGAGAGACAGGCCATGAAACGCCGACGTGCGCGCGTCGTCAGGCTGTCCGTGGCAGTCATGGCCGTGGCCGCGTCGGTATGTCTCGTCTTCTTGTTGCGTCTCGGCGACGACAACAGTAATGGCAGCATGTCGAAAGCCGTCAACAGGACTTCCGTGGACAAGGCATACGACAACCTGAGCCAACAAGAGCGAGAGAACCTTCTCGCCGACTACAAGAACGACATATACATGAGCTTACAGTAACCACAATCCATAAGCATGATGAACAACATGAGAAACCTGATGATGGCGTGCGTCATGATGATGGCATCGATCTGTGTCGCCATGGCACGACAGGAGACCAATGGAGAAGGCAGGAGGAAGCGCCCCAACATGGAACAATTCACGAGGGCGCAGGCCAATCGCATAGCAAGGCAAATTGACCTTGACAACGCGACAGCCAAGAGGTTTGTGGAGGCATTCTGCAACTGCCGCAGGGAGATAGCCGCCACTCGCATACCCCACCCCACAAAGAGGCCAGAGGACATGACCGACGCGGAAGTGGAAAGAGGCATAAAAGCGAGGTTCCAGCAAAGCCGCAGGATCCTCTACATTCGCGAGAAGTATTTCAAGATTTATTCCAAGTTCTTGACACCCAAGCAAATCCAGAAGGTTTACGACTTTGAGATGAGCGACTTCCAGCACTTCCAGAAAAGGGTCTTCAAGAATGGCGGCAAGGAATTGCCAAAGCCTTTCTGAGCCTCACGGTCAAGCCATACGCAAAAAAGGCATCAGCCTCTCATTGAGAAGCCGATGCCTTTTCTGTATAAAGCCATCACGATTCAAGCGTGAAGCCGACACCTCTTCCAGGGAAGTAAAACGACTGTCTTTTATGCAGCCGCTTTTCATCTCTGTCTCAATGACTTATCTTCTCATGCTTCCAAAGCTCCTGTTGGAAGAATCGTCACCATAATGTCTTTGGTTGCCATTGCCTCGGTTGGCATTGTTCTTTCCAGGCTGCTGTGGTCTTCCAATCTCCACGGGGCGTTGGTTTGGTGGAGCCGGGAGGGTCACGGGCCTGTTATCACGATTGCCACCAAAAGATGGACGTGAGTCTGAATACTTGTCATAGATGTTGTGCACATAGGCATTGCCTCGCCAACTTATCGGACGATAGAAGTAAGACGATTTCTTATATTTCTTCCACTGCGAGGAAGTGAGCACACCCTTGAGCTTATTGTTGCGCAGCCGCCATGTCGAGCCGTTGAGGTCATCATGGCCATTAATGCCATTGAGGTAGGAGAAGTTCAGCTGGTATACCTTCTCTCTCAGCGAACTGTTCAAGCCAAGTTCCTCCACCATCTTTTCAGTAAGGAAACGAGCCTCCATGGAAGCATTGCCAATTCTCTGTGCGGACACAGACATCGTCATCAACATCACCGCGACCATTGCCATAATCATTCTTTTCATGACTCATTCGATTTAAAGGGTTACCGTTCTTGTTAAGTCGATCAAGGATATGGTATCTCTTGATTTCTATCGCAAAGTTACGATGTTTATGGGTAGCACGAAAGGGATAAACCATAAACGCGATAGGATTTCCCATATAGCCATTAGGGGTTTCCCAAAAACTATTGGACATTTACAAAAAAGACATTAGAGTTACCGCAAAAACACTGGATGATTGGTAATCAAAACGTCAACAAACACAACAAAAAGCCCCCAACTGATTTGTTTCCTCGTCAGTTGGGGGCTTTCCTATGATATTTACCTAATAACTTTTCTTTTTAGGAATGAAGAGCTTGGTCTAAGCTCCTAATCGTTAGGAGATATTACTTCACCTCCTCGAAGTCGGCATCCTGGATGTTGTCATCCTGCTTTGCGCCGCCGTTGTTGTTGGCTTGCTGCTGACCGGCGTTTGCACCTCCTTGGAAGCCTTGTGCGCCAGCCTGAGGACCACCCTGACCATACATCTGGGCAGAAGCGGCCTGCACGGCAGTGTTCAAGGCAGCAGTGGCTGTGTCGATGGCAGCGACATCACCGTTCTTGTGGGCATCCTTGAGCTGCTGGAGAGCCTGTTCAATGGCTGGCTTCTTGTCGGCAGGAATCTTGTCGGCATTGTCCTTCAAGAAGTTCTCAGTGGTGAAGATCATGGAGTCTGCCTGATTCATCTTGTCCACTTTCTCACGTTCCTTCTTGTCGGCCTCTTCGTTGGCCTTAGCCTCAGCCTTCATGCGCTCGATATCGTCCTTTGACAGTGAGCTGCTGGCCTCGATGCGTATGCTCTGCTCCTTGCCTGTGGCCTTATCCTTGGCAGACACGTTCAAGATACCATTTGCATCGATATCGAATGTCACCTCTATCTGTGGCACGCCACGGCGAGCCGGAGCTATACCCTCAAGGTTGAACTGGCCTATCGACTTGTTCTGAGCTGCCATTGGACGCTCACCCTGAAGCACGTGGATGGTCACGGCTGTCTGGTTGTCGACAGCTGTAGAGAACACCTCGCTCTTCTTGGCAGGGATGGTGGTGTTGGCATCAATAAGCTTTGTCATCACACCGCCCATGGTCTCAATGCCAAGGGTCAGAGGAGTGACATCGAGCAACACGATGTCGCCTGCACCCTTCTCGTTGTTAAGGATGGCACCCTGTATAGCTGCGCCAACGGCTACTACCTCATCAGGGTTCACGCCCTTTGAAGGCTCCTTGCCAAAGTAGTTCTTCACCAAAGTCTGCACGGCAGGTATACGGCTTGAACCACCTACGAGAATCACCTCGTCAATGTCAGAAGTAGAGAGCTTTGCGTCGCGTATGGCGTTCTGGCAAGGTACCAAGCACTTCTGTATAAGGTCGTGGCAGAGCTGCTCAAACTGTGAGCGAGTCAATGTCTTAACCAAGTGCTTTGGTACACCGCCCTCAGCAGAGATGTAAGGCAAGTTAATCTCGGTAGAGGTTGTGCTCGACAACTCTATCTTTGCCTTCTCGGCAGCCTCTTTCAAGCGCTGCATGGCCATTGGATCCTTACGGAGGTCAATGCCCTCATCGGCCTTGAAGCCATCGGCAAGCCAGTCGATAATCTTCTGGTCGAAGTCATCGCCACCCAGGTGTGTATCACCGTTTGTGGCAAGCACCTCAAACACGCCGCCACCAAACTCAAGTATTGAGATATCGAACGTACCACCACCAAGGTCGAACACGGCAATCTTCATGTCCTTGTTTGCCTTGTCAACGCCATAAGCCAAAGCCGCAGCCGTTGGCTCGTTCACGATACGGCGTACGTTGAGACCTGCTATTGCGCCTGCCTCCTTTGTGGCCTGACGCTGAGAATCTGAGAAGTAAGCAGGAACGGTAATCACTGCATCCGTAACTTCCTGGCCAAGGTAATCCTCAGCGGTCTTCTTCATCTTCTGCAGCACCATTGCGCTAATCTCCTGCGGAGTATAAGGATGTGCGGCACCATCAATCTGCACCTTTGGATAACCATTGTCGTTGATCACGGTGTAAGGCACACGCTCAGCCTCCATCTTGCTCTGCTCATAGGTCTCACCCATGAAGCGCTTGATGGAATAAACCGTATTCTTCGGGTTGGTGATGGCCTGACGCTTTGCAGGGTCGCCCACCTTGCGCTCACCGTCTTTCATGAAACCTATCACGGAAGGTGTCGTGCGCTTGCCCTCTGAGTTTGCTATTACTACTGGCTCATTGCCTTCGAAAACAGCCACGCAGCTGTTGGTAGTACCTAAGTCAATTCCAATAATCTTTCCCATAATAGTATGTATTTTTATTTATTATCTAAGTTAATGTTGCTTGGACTTAATGTCCGCCAAATAATAAACAAACGATATGCCAACGCCAATTCACGCACATGCGACTGACAGAATGACACACGCCCATACCTTTATGGTCTTATCACCACCACACTATACGGAGGAATTGTGACTTTCTGGCCATTCACGATTGCCTTCACCTCTGTCACGGTCTTGTCGCCAGGATGTCCGCCAAAGCCTTTGGCCACGGTTCCGTCGGTTATCTCAACGCCTTTCACGCTCACCGTGAGACTTGATGGCAAGGCGTTGACCAGCTTTATTATCACATTGCCATTGGCATCTTTCACCACGCTCTTTCCTACACGATAGCTCACGGCAGAAGGCAAATCGAGCGACGAGCCAACATACTCCGTCCCACTATTGTTGCCCCACAACCTCTGAGCGTAATAGCTTGGCGTGAGAGCCGTGATGCTGTCACCATCAAAATAGATCAGGTCGGGGTTCCAATTCTGGTGTTTCTCTTCGCAAAGCAATGGCGCATAGCTCGCCATCTCCACCACGTCTCCATTGCGCTCAATCGAGCATAGGTGCAATGCCTCTGCCAAGGCGTTCTCCACGGTGCGCCCTTTCGAGGCCCACTCGCCAAGATACACCTTTGGCGCATTGCGGTCGTAGTGGTCGTAATAGTCTTGGTTGTGCAAGAACCATCCAGGCGACTCATAATAGTGCTCGTCCACCATGTCCACGACACGACGGTTCTCCTTGGCAAACTTCCATCCTTCCACGTAGTCTGCCGAGGGGTCATGAAATGGACCGGCCGTGCCGCACACCTTTATATTAGGATATTTTGCCTTCACGGCATCGGCAATCATCTTGAAACGTTCCTCGAAGACCGTAGATATGATGTCTTCATTGCCTATTCCTATCATCTTGAGGTTAAACGGTGCCGGATGACCGGCATCGGCACGCATCTTCGCCCATTTTGATGTGGCCGGGTCGCCGTTTGCCCAGTCTATCATGTTGAGGATTTCCTGACAATAAGCTGGCATGTCGGCCATCGGTATGCCTCCCTGCTGACCTGCGTAGCCCGACTTGTCGGCCTCTGAGTTCTGGCATGGCACCCCGGCGGCCAACACGGGCAACGGCTCCGCGCCTATGTCTTCGCAAAACTGGAAATACTCATAGAAGCCCAGTCCGCGTGTCTGGTGATAGCCCCAGATGTTTTTCGCTGGCTTGCGGTCTTGCCATGGCCCGATGCTCTCATTCCAATGGTATATATTGCCAAGTCCCTGACCATGACTCATGCAGCCTCCGGGGAACCGCACGAACCTCGGTTTCAAGGCCGCTATGGCCTCGGCAAGGTCGCGGCGAAGTCCGTGGCTCTTGTAGGTGTCGTGAGGAAAGAGGCTCACCATGTCCACGTCCACTTGCCCATCTTTCAGTGGTGTCAACGCCAAGCTCACCTTACCGTCTGGCATTTTCTTGTCCACGATGAGCGGGAACGCGTAGCGTTGCCAACCTGTGCCCTGGAGCTTTACCTTGGCCTTGGCATACTCATTGCCAGCCTTGTCCACGAGAGCGACAGCCAACTGGTTCTTGCCTCCATCAGGCACTCGAATATAAACACTGCAATCAAACTGCCTCATCGGACTTGCCTTGATGCCATCATGCCAACCATTATTATACAATGTGTCCTGCCTTGAAATCACGGCATAATGAGGGTTATTGGCCGACAAAGGGTTGTCGGTACGTATCCTGATTGGACGGTTTGAAGTCCACGCCGTCTGCGGTTTCCAACCTTCGTGGTCATCAGGCGAATATTCAAAGTCGCGGTTCTGTATCAGTTCGGCATACAGTCCTCCGTCGGCGGCATGGTTGATATCCTCGAAAAACACGCCCATGAGCTTGTCAGAGACGCGCTTGGCATTGCCCAAGTCCACCGTGAGCGTAGAGCTCAAGTTCTTGCCATATTCGGCGAATCGCGTGGCATCGTCTTTCATGCTCTCGGCATACAATTCGTTGGCCTTGCGGAGAGCCTCAAGATAGTTGGCAATATAGTCAAGATGTATTTTGGGCACCTGAAACATGTTTCCAGCCCTCTCCTTGCCTGCTACCGTTGCCGTATCCATGAGCCACGCGTCATCGCTTATCGAACTTGGCTCCTTTGCCTCAACGAAGTGGCGGAAGTCCTTGTCGGCCTTCACGTATCTCCTCGCTCCACCCTTTGTCTTGAAATAAATGTCAAACGTGCCATCGTCCATCTGAAACATCACGGGATTCAGGCATCCCCTGTCTTCCATCCTTGGGTAATCCTGTGGCCGCCACGTCACGAGGTCTTCGCTATACGCGGCCGCAAAGCATGGAGCATCGTCGTTCACCGAGAACAACAGTCTCCACGTGCCGTCAGCGGCATGGAGCACATAAGGCTTGAACATGCGTTTTTCCTTACCCCATGGACCATAGTCGGACGCACACAGTTGCCCCAAGTCTTCCCAACGGTCTTTGTCGGTGAGATAAGCCACGTGCAGCCCTGCCCTGTCACCCGGACTGTAAAGGAATATCTGGCAAGTGGTGTCCTTGCCCACCACTTCATAGGCGGGCCTGGATTGGGCAAATGCCTCCAATGAGCAAAAAGCAAGTGCCAACGACAGTATTTTCTTCATAAGCATTTCAATTGTTCATGGCATCACGATACGCCATTCATCGCAAAATTAACAAAAAACGCACAAACATGTGCAATATTCTCATTTTTCTTTGCCGAGATGGATTATTTTTCATAACTTTGCACTGTCAAATGCGCTTGTGGCGAAATTGGTAGACGCGCCAGACTTAGGATCTGGTGGTTCACTGCCGTGTAGGTTCGAGTCCTATCAGGCGCACCATAAAAATGCTAAATAGTTTATTATCAACTATTTAGCATTTATTGTTTTTGATAATTGCTGCTGCTTTTGCTACTGTTTGCCGTGACAAGTCTCTTTCGAGCCTCATCTTTGGTAAATAAAAAGGCTAAAACGCATGGGCGGCAGAGTGCGACCACATCAGAATGTAAAATATTATTATCAGGATTTAACTCTTGGAAACAGGTGCATCCAGAGTGGGAAAACGGTTCGCGACTGCCTCATGGCAAGGCCGCTGACTGGTTTTCGGCCATGATTTCGCGCCATGGTAGCCATATCGCATTGCCTTTACGGCATAAAGGCAACACGATTCAAGCGTAAGGCCGACGCGATTCAAGCGTAAAGGCATCGCCATTCAAGCGTAAAGGCGATAAATATCAAGCGCGTCAAGGATGTCTGGAAACCACTAAAAGTATAACACACTGATATTAAACTGGTTATCAAGATGGTTCATAATCGCGCCATTCCGACCGAAGTGACGGCTTGATTGAAAAAAAACGATTCTCAGACGACCATTTGTAAGATATTATGCTTAACTTTGTGCAAAGATCAGACACCCTAAAAAAACACTATCATGACAAAGAATGGCATCAAGAGCCTTATAGCATTGGCGGCGATAAGCTTGGCCGTCTACGGCTGGGGCAAATACAATGACAATACAAGTGAGGCAGCCGTCTCCATGACGCAGGGACGGGAAGAGATGGAAGGCGACGGCCATGGCGTGGCTTACGAGGCCCCAAGGTGGAGCAAGGCCAAGCCGCAAGAGCAGATGCTGCGTCGCTATGCCTACGTCACGTCATACAACCGGGGCACGCGCACGCCCAACTGGGTGGGATGGGCACTCACGGCAAGCCACACCGACGGCGACTACGCCAGGGGTGGACACAAGTTCATGGAAGACCTCGACGTGCCTGAGCCAAGGGCCACCTACGCCGACATAAGGGAGAGCGAATGTGGCTACCAGAGGGGGCACATGTGCCCGGCGGGCGACAACAAGTGGTCGTACAGGGCACAGAATGAGGCTTTCCTGATGACCAACATCTGCCCGCAAAACGGCAACCTGAACCAGCGCGACTGGAAATACCTGGAAGAGGCTTGCAGGGACTGGGCAAGGCGCTATGGCACGATATACATAGTGGCTGGCCCGATATTCCGCGGCAAGAGCCACAACACCGTGGGCGAGCATCGCGTGGCCGTGCCCGACGCCTTCTTCAAGGTCATCATGCGAACAAAGAGCCCGTCGCACGACGCGCAGGCCATAGGCTTCATCTACGAGAACCAGTCGGGGCACCACGACATGAGCCATTACGTGAGGTCGGTAGACGACGTGGAGAAAGCCACCGGCCTCGACTTCTTCTATCAGCTCGACGACAAGGTGGAGAGCAAGATTGAGAGCCGAAGCGAGCTCAGCAAGTGGTAAGGGAAAGATTCGTTGCTTAATTCCGCGAAAAACTTTCTCGTAAGGAATAAAATCATTAACTTTGCGGAAAAGAGACCACGACTATGGGAAAATACCTTA
>ERZ808240.5340-NODE-5340-length-10536-cov-3.221067_pt1 | contig 10536 bp, 14 predicted proteins | sample MGYA00521084_ERZ808240 | MGnify/ENA primary metagenome ERZ808240 (study PRJEB31516, sample SAMN03275571) | gut metagenome | biome: mammalia-associated habitat; material: feces | host: Papio cynocephalus | place: Kenya | collected 2012-08-06 ... | reverse complement strand
TTTTATAAGCAGATTTCCTATTTCTTTAAGAACAGAGGCAGAAGAAGTTTTTGAATTTACTCTTGCTGTACTTCTTCCGTCAGAGTTTATCTCTCTTGTAAGAGTTATTTCATTGTTTTCATGTGATATTCCGAGTTCATCAAGCTTTTGTATAATATATGAATCAAGGTCAGTAAAAAGAGCTGTTATTACTGCTTTTTCACAGCCTGTGCGGATTGAATCCTTACTGCATCTGTTTCCCATAACAGCATTTATTCCGTTTATAAGAATAGATTTTCCCGCACCTGTTTCCCCCGTAAAGATATTAAGATTATCCGAAAGAGGTATAACAGCCTCTCTGATTACGGCAAGATTTTTTATATATATTTCCTTTAGCATTTTATTCCTCCGTCAATCACTGAGCTGAAGCTCCTTTTTAAATTTTTTCACAAGATTTCGTGCTTCTGTTTCAGTCCCCATAAGCACGAAAATTGTATCATCTCCGGCAAGAGTTCCTATAATATCAGGATAATCCATAGCATCAAGAATTGTACAGACTGCCTGTGCAGTACCTGTTCTGCATTTTATAACAGCCGTATGACCTGCATAATTAACACCGGTAATAGCAGCAGCAAATATGCTCTGGTCTGTAAAATTGACAGATGAAGTCATATATCTTACAACTCCCTCATTATCAGAGGCTTTTATTATGCCAAGTTTTTTAATATCTCTTGAAACAGTTGACTGTGTTGCCTTATAGCCGAGTTCTTTCAGCTTTTCAAGCAGGATTTCCTGATTTGATATTTTCTGTTCGGTTACAATTTTTATAATGGCATCATATCTTGATTCACATATCTTATCTGATTTTTCCATGATATTACCACCTATTTTATTGACTGCATAAGTTTTTTTGAAAGTGATTCATGAAAAGCATTTTTGGAATAAAAATCCACAAACGGAATTTTATATCTGCTTTTTGAAATTTCTATTTTATTTTTACTGCTGATTTTTATCGGTGATTCACCGTCAAAACTCATATACAACGGAGATTCCTCACTTGAAGATTTACAAGCAACAGTAAGAGTTCTTTCAGGAGAAAACAGCATTGCTCTTGAAAAAAGCGAATGAGGACAGACTAAATTCATTTCGATACATTCCAAATCAGGTTCAATAACAGGACCTCCTGCGGAAAGGGCATATGCTGTTGAGCCTGTCGGAGTACTGAAAATAATTCCGTCTGCACGATAGCTTCCGAGCTGATAACTTCCTGAATAAACACCGAAATCGCATATTTTTGAATACATACCGCTTATATTTATATCATTGAGTGCATCAAATTCATATTTCTTATCTTCATCGTAAACAATGCCATGCAACATCATTCTTTCAGTAATTTCAAAATTTCCGCTTTTCAAATCAAGAAGTTTTTCAAGGCAGTCCGCCTCAAGACTTGCCATAAATCCGAGTCTGCCCGTATTTACTCCTATCATTTTTGCATTACAGCCGATTAGCTTTTTTGCACAGCGGAGCATTGTTCCGTCACCGCCTATTGCGATTACAAAATCAGAATCAAAGACAGAATCAGTCAGTTCAGCAAATTCAATTCCGCTGTATTTTGAAAATCTCTCCTTATAAACAGGACTTACTGATACTTCCGCACCGTCTCCGAGAAGTATTTCACACACTTTTCCGGCACATTCAGGAGCATTGTTTTTTTCAGGATTAAAATGTACTGCAACTCTCATATAGTTTCTCCGTTTGTTTATATTATAGTTCTGAAAAAGCCTGACCGGCAATTTTGCGGAAATCAATTATTTTTCCTGTGGCTTTTTTCGTAAGCTTTACAAGATATTCAATATTTCCGCTTCCTCCCTTTACGGGAGAATAAATAAGTTCATCAGGGTAAAGTCCGATATTTTCTGAAAATAAACAGATTTCCTGAAGAACCTGAATATGAATTTTTTTATCCTTGACAATACCGTTTTTATTTATATTTTTTCTTCCTGCCTCAAACTGCGGTTTTATGAGAGCAGATATAATTCCGTCATCAGAAAGAAGTTCCATAGCTTTCGGGAGTACCTGTTTAAGCGATATAAAAGATACATCTATTGAAATGAAATCAGCAGGTCTTTCAAAATTACGGACAAAAAGATTTCTTATATCAGTTCCCTCAAGATTTATAACCTTTGGATTTTTCACCAGTGATTCGGCAAGCTGTCCGTGACCTACGTCAACGGCATATACTGCTGATGCACCGTTTTTAAGCATACAGTCAGTAAATCCGCCTGTTGATGCTCCTATATCTATACAAAGTTTGTTTTCAAGACATATATCAAAGGCAGAAAGAGCCTTTTCAAGTTTAAGACCTCCCCTGCCAACATATTTCAAATCATTTCCGCTGAGTTCAATAATATCCGATTCTTCAACATTCAATGAAGGTTTAAGGCATATTTTGCCGTTTACAGAAATATTTCCTCCCTTTATAAGAACTGATGCACGCTCACGACTTGAAGAAATTCCACGTTTAAAAACTTCCCTGTCAAGACGGTTCATTCTGAAAAGCTCCTTTTTCTTACAATTTCAACAATCTTTTCGCAAGTAAGACCGATTTTATCAAGACAGCTTTTAATAGATGCCTGCTTTACAAATCCTTCAGCAGTCACCTTTTCATAGCTTCCCTTATATCCGTTTTCAAGCAGATTGTCTCCGAAAAGAACTGATATACCGCCGTAACTTTCTTCAAAGAAAATTATTCTTTTATATCTGAGTGATTTTTTTATTATTTCATTATCAAGAGGAAATATTTTTGTAAGCTTCAGCAGACTGCATGATATTCCGTCACCGTTAAGTATACTCTGAGCTTTATAGATTTCATCATAAATTCTTCCATACGATACAAGAAGAATATCTGAATTATCATTTTCGGTGAAAGTATACGAAAGACTGAGATTTGATTTGTCAAATACAGTTTTGTCACAGCCCCTCGGATAACGGATTGCTGTAATATATTTTTCCTTGAATATCGCCTGATTAAGACACATTCTGAGTTCCTCATAACAGGAGGGAGAATATATAACTGTATTCGGAATTGATATAAGCATAGGAACATCAAACATTCCCTGATGCGTTTCACCGTCCTCACCGACAATTCCTGCCCTGTCTATGCCGAGAACCACATGAACACCGCTTATTGATACATCATGCATAAGCTGGTCATATGCTCTCTGAAGAAATGTTGAATATACTGCAAAAACAGGAATAAATCCCATAGATGCAAGTCCGGCTGAAAACGTGACAGCATGTTCTTCGGCAATTCCGACATCAAAGAATCTTTCACGATATTTTTCACAGAAATACTGAAGTCCTGTTCCATATTTCATAGCAGCTGTAATTGCACATATACGTTCATCTTTTCCGGCAAGTTCTGCAAGTTCTTTTCCGAAAACGGTTGAATAGCTGTTTTCAAGGGATACTTCAGGATTTCCGGTTACTATATCAAATCTTGAAATTCCATGAAATTCTCCGGGATTTTTTTCTGCCGGCAGATAACCCTTTCCCTTTACTGTACTTACATGTACAAGAACAGGTGATTTATAGCTTTTTGCAGTTCGCAGAACTTCATCAAGAGCTGAAATATCGTGACCGTCAACAGGGCCGAGATAAATAAATCCCATATCCTCAAACATGGTACACTGAGTATTATTAAGAAGTCTGTCCCTGAAAACGTCCTTTGAATTTTTTATTCCCCTTGCAACAGGCATTCCCACAACGGGAATATTTATAAGAGTCTTTTCAACAGCTCTTTTTGTATGAAGATATTTTTCCTTTCCTCTTAAAGATGTCAGATATTTTGCAAGCGAACCGACATTCTTTGAAATGGACATCTGATTATCATTGAGAATTACTATAAGATTTTTATTTGACTTTCCGGCATTGTTAAGACCTTCATATGCCATTCCTCCCGTCATAGCTCCGTCACCTATAACAGCAACAGTATAGTTATCCTTTCCCTGAAGTTTCATAGCCTCGGCTATACCGCATGCAATTGATATTGATGTACTGCTGTGACCGCTTATAAATGTATCGTGTTTTGATTCTTCGGGTTTCGGAAAGCCTGCTATACCGTTTTCCTGTCTTAATGTTGAAAATTTATCCATTCTTCCTGTAAGTATTTTATGGGTATATGACTGATGTCCGACGTCCCATATTATCTTGTCATCAGGTGAACTGAAATTTCTGTGCAGAGCAAGTGTAAGTTCAACTGCTCCGAGATTTGATGCAAGATGTCCGCCAGTTTTTGAGACTGTCGAAACAAGAATATTCCTTACTTCACGACAAAGAGTTTTACATTGCTGTATTTCAAGGTTTTTCAAATCCTCCGGCAGTGACAAATCTTTTAGCTGTATCCTTTTATTTTTACTGTCCTCACTGTTCATTTTTTATTCCCTCCTTATCTGAAGTATTATATTAAAATATTATCAGAAACTGCGTTTAAGAAGCATTTCGGTAAGTTCTTTAAGAAATTCATTGTTTTCAAAGTTTTCAAGTGATTCAAGAGCCTTGTCTGTAATATCAGATGCAATCTGACGTGCCTTTTCAACACCATAAAGTGTAACAAATGTGGTTTTATTTTCTTCTTCATCACTTCCGACTGGTTTTCCGAGTACATCAGATGTGCTTGTAACATCAAGTATATCATCAATAATCTGAAAAGCAAGTCCGAGATTATAAGCATATTCCTCTGCTTTTTTTATATGAAATTCATCTGCACCTGCACCTATGCACCCCATAACACATGATGCCATTATCAAAGCACCTGTTTTTCCTCTGTACATATTAACAAGGTTCTGTTCATCAACATCAGAACGTCTTTCGTTTTCAATATCAATAATCTGACCGCCGACCATTCCTGATTTGCCTGATGCCTTTGCAAGAACAGAAATCATTTTTACTTTTTCATCAGAAGAAAGAACATCATCATCAGAAATAATTTCAAACGGAAGAAGTGAAAGAGCATCACCTGCGAGAATTGCCTCAGCCTCTCCGAATTTTTTATGACATGAAGGTTTTCCACGTCTGAAATCATCATTGTCCATAGCCGGCAAATCATCATGTATCAATGAAAATGTATGTATCATTTCAATGGCACATGCCGGAGCAGTCACCTTTTTATAATCTCCTCCGCAAGCCTCACAGAATGAGTATACAAGCACAGGGCGGATTCTTTTTCCGCCTGCCTCAAGAGAATAATTCATAGCATCAATAAGAGTTTTCTGTCTTTCCGTATCAGTATTAAGACTGTTATATTCTTTTAATTTTTCTTGTGTATATTCTGCAAAGAATTTCATTCTATCATTAAAATTCATAATAATCCCCCCGAAAATTCAGTTTTTCTGACTTTTAAAGAATCCATAAAGAGCAGTTCCGCAGGCGTTGTCGCACGAAAATTCAGGCTTTGCAAAATAAGAGTCAAAGCGTTCTGAAAGAATATTTTTTATAATCATATCCGACATAACACCTCCGGCATATACAACCGGAATTTTCCCGAATTTTTCAAGAGCCTTTTCAGTCATTCCGGAAATAGTAAAGGCAATAAATTCAAGACAGTATCTTGCAATATACTCCTTAGGAAATCCCTTTTCAAGCATATTTCTGCATTTGTTTTCTATTCCCGAAAGAGAACAGTCCATTCCTTTGAGAACAGGTTTTATCTTTTCTGTTTTTTCAGAACATTCAGAAGCAAGTTTTTCAAGCTCAATGCCACATGGAAATTTAAGTCCGAGCATAAGACCTATACGGTCAACAGCCTGTCCTGCCTTTAAATCAAGAGATGAAGAAATCTGACTGATATTTATTATATTTTCCGAATCAGGTTCACAAAGAAGGCAGTCAGTAGTTCCACCGCTTACATGAAATGCAATAAATTTTCTTTCAGTAAAATCAAGATGTTCAGCAGAATAAAGGGCAGAAAGAATATGCCCTGTCTGATGAGATGTTCTGTAAAACGGTATTTTTGCTATTGCTGAATAGGAACGTGCAAAACCCTCTCCGCAAAGAAAACAGGGCATATATGAACCCTCTGCATTTCTCGGCTTTGCTGATGCAGATACACAGCATATATTTCCGGAAATATCAGGTGACTGAAAAAGCTTTTCAACAAGTTCAGGAAGCTGTTTTGTATGATGAAAAACAGCGTCACTCTGACGCAGACCGAGTTGTCCTTCTTTTACAGGCAGAAGTTTTTTCTGCTGGATAATTTTATTTTCAGAACTTTCATAAACAGCAACAGAAGTTGTATAATTGCTCGTATCAATTCCGAGATATTCAGCCATTTGATATTTCTCCACTCTGAATATCCCTTGAAAAAGCTCCGAGAATACCGTTTATAAAAGATGTATCCTCCTTGAATGTATACGCTTTTGAAAGCAGAACTGCTTCATTTATGGCAACATTCACCGGTGTTCTGTCGTCATATATTGCCTCATAAAGACCTATACGGAGTATTGCTATATTAAGCTTTGAAATTCTTGAAAGAGTTCTTGTTTTACTGTATTTTGATATGATTTTATCAAGTTCATCTGAATGTGATATTACGCCTTCAACAATTTTTTTAACCTCATTATTTACTGTAATTTCATCAGCTTCTTCTGCCACCTCATAAAGTTCCTCAACTGAATCATCACGCAGAAGGCTTTCAAAAATAATTTTAAAGGCACTGTCTCTTATTTCACGTCTTGTCATTTTTAACGCTCCTTTTCTTATATATGAATATTCCTGTTTTTTATTATAGCATTACTTCGGAATTTTGTAAAGCTGAAAAAAATCATTCTGCACCCAGTATGCCCACGCATACCCTTGATACAGGGATTCCTGTCATATTCTGAACACTTTCCTTAACGGCATACTGAACCTTTTCCGCAACAGACTGTGCATCTTCGGAAGTATTCACAAATATGCTGATACCGATTTCCACGATTCCGCCGAGGTTTCTGACTGAAACAGATTTTTTTTCTGCCTTTGAAACTCCCTTTATTTCAAGAGCTGAAAGCTGTGCAATCTTTGCGACAGCATCTTCTGATATTCTGATATATGGTTTTAAATCGTCCTTTTTCATAAAAAATCCTCCGCAAATTCATAATTGAACGGAATGGCTTTTCAGACATTCCGTCCGTATAAATATATTATATCAAAAACTAACTTCAAATTCAACTATTTCACTTCAAAAATTCTTATATTTTCTGCTGAAATTTGTGTTTCGCCCAGAATTATATCCTTAATGGCAGTAGCCTGAGCCTTGTCAAGTCCCTCTGTCTTTACAACTACTTTTGCACTTTCACCGTCAAGATATGCAACGCAGTCCTCAAATCCCTGAAGTTTTACAAGTGATTCAATAGTTCCCTCACTTTCTATAAGTTTTGAAACTTCAACGGCATCAATAGCCTTTGTGACCATTTCATCTTCCGTAATATCTCCGCCACCCATTATTGACTGCAAAGTCTGGACAGCTTCATCACGGTTATTCATTTTGTCAAGACGTGCCTGTGCGAAATAATCAGATGATGTAAGTTCGGAGGCATCTTTTATCTCTTTGTTTACAAGTTCTGTTTCACCATAATTTCCCGTATTTTCGGCTTCACTGTTTGATACAGGAAGTGTTCCTGCGGGATTGGGAGCTGTCACATAGTTGACATAAACAGCTATTCCGAGCATAAGTGTAAGACATGACATTATTATGTGTTTCTTTCTGATAATCAGTGATGGTTTTTTCATTTTAAAAATCTCCTTTTATTATAAATTTATTTAAGTTCTGTTACATATATGGCGGAAACGGGTATTCCGAGAATCTTTGAAACCGTATTATATACATCTGTTTTCACTGACGGATTATATGCACCGTCACAGGCAATAACAGCTCCCTTTATTTCGGGATTGCTTACAGTTTCAAGAACAGGATTCTTGTCACGTCCCGACATAACATAGCTTTCATCAGTTTCTGTTTTGTTTTCGGAAACACTTTTTCTGCCCTCTCTGGCATATGTATAAAGTTCTCCGCCTTTAAGAGTAATCATAACCTTTACATTTCCCACACCCTCCATATTTTTAAGAAAATCCCCGAGACGCTTTTCTATTTCATCAAGATATGCTGATTCACTGAATACTGTACTTTTCGGCTCTGAACTCTGAGATTTGTCATTATCAGGTATGAATGACGAAATCAGTATAAAAACAAGTCCGAGTATTCCTGCTGTGAAAATTACCTTGTTCAGCGGAATTTTTTTTACAACATCAACCATAGCCATTTAAAACTTCTGTCTCCTCTCCGAGATTTTCCTTTATTATTCTTTCTGCCTGCTGAAAGTTATCTGTGCCGACTGTGACACTATTAATAGATATGCTGTCTGAATCAGAAATATTAATATCAGTATCAATAAAATCAGTATGTATTCCGTTTTTTAAAAGCTCATCTTTCAGAGTTTCTGAAATATTTTCTGAAATACGTGATTTCATTTCATCATTGTAAAAATCCTCCGAATACTGCTGAAAGTCCGGAATATCGGGAATTTCAGATATATCAGGCAGAACAGCATTTTCTGAAAAAGGACGGAATATCACAGCAATAAGAATAAGCGAAAGAATAAATTTAATCTGCTTTCCGAGTTTAGTTCCCGATACAAGATTTTCAGAAACACTTACTGCAAGCGATACTATACATATTGAAAGAACTGCTGATTCCATTTACCAAAATCCTCCCATTATACAGTATTTGCTTTCATAAGTATTGCTGTACTTATTATGAAAATAACCGAAAAGCATATAATTATGCTCAGTGCTGTTGAAAGTCCGCTTTCAAGGCCTTTCAGAAGTTTTCCCACCGTATCTGATGAAAACATATCAGACAGAAAAGCTCCGATTTTTATAACTGCCCTAAGTGCTACAATTTCTATGACAGGCGGTGCAAATATAAATAAAAGAGTGACTATTCCTGCTGTTCCTGCCGTTCCTTTAAGTATTCCCAGACTTCCTTTTACTGTTGAATAAGCATCAGAAACAGCTCCGCCTATTATGGGTACACAGCCTGATATTATAAATTTTGCCGTTTTTGTCGCAAATGTATCGGCTGATGCTCCTATACTTCCTTTAAGCGTCATAAATCCGACAAGTATTCCCGTACAGGCTGTTAAAGTCCATTTTATAAATCCTCCTGCAAGTTTTGCAATACTGTCGGCAGATTTACTGCAATATATACTTCCTGTTACTGAAAGTGCTGTTATCGATGAAAGAACAGGCATAAGAAATTCAGAAGAAATCCAGACTACAATCTGCGACATTCCGAGAGTTATGAGATTATATGTACCGAGTGCCGATATATTTCCCGAAACTGCACATACTCCTGAAAAAACAGGCACAAATATTTCTATAAATTCACCGCATCTTATTATAGTATCACATATTTCCGAATAAAGCGTAAGAACAGGACTTATAAGAACTGCTATTGCTATAAGAGTTCCTGCTATATCTGCTATATCCGACTTCTGAGGCATTATTGAAGTTACATTTTTTGCAAGAGCTGTAAATATTACTATTACCGTTATAATTCCAAGAAGTGCAAACGGAGCTGTAATTCTTGATACAAATATATCATGCATTCCCTGAAAAAAATCAGGCAGAGTAAGTTCTCCTATATCATCAGCCGTATAAATTATATTATAGCTCTCAAGAATTTCATCAACCTGTTCATAAAGTTCTTCAGTATTCATTTTTTAAAGCTCCTGTTTTTTATAAAAATTCTGTTATCGTATTTACAACCGATTCAATCAGCGGAAGTGATATAAGCACCACTGAAATACGCCCCCAAAGCTCCATAGCTGAAGCTATTGCACTTTCTCCGCTGTCTCTGCATAAATCAGATGTTATCTGTGTTATAAAGCATATTGCCATAGCCTTGAATACAACTGATATATAGCTTTCATCAAGTCCCGATTCCGTAAAAAGTGCGGAAAGCCTGTCCGTCAATGGCTGAATTACTGAAACTGCTCCTGCAAAAACCATTGTGCATATGCCGAGTGAAAGAAGCATTGACTGCTCTTTGCAATACTGTCTTATAAGCACTGAAAGAACTGCTCCGGCAATACAGAATCCGCTTACAGAAGCAATGCTTCCTACCATAATCCGAATACGGATTTAACCGTATCAAAGAGACTTCCTATTTCCTGAACTATAACAACAAGCACAACTATAAGTCCTGCAAGAGTAGTCATCATAGCCTGTTCCTCACGTTCCGCACGTTTAAGAACAAGATTTAAAACTGCTACTATTATTCCTGTTCCTGCAATTTTGAAAATCAAATCTATATCCATTTATTTCACCTGTTCCTATAAAATCAGAATACCTGTCATAATTCCTGCAAGAAGTCCGACAGAACGGAAAAGTCTGCCCTTTTTTTCATATTCCTGAAAGCGTTTGTTTTTTATTATGATTATATTTTCAGAAAGCATTTCTATTCCTGAAATTTCTCCCTGAATATAAGATGAACCGAACTTTTCACCAAACGAAATA
>ERZ808240.5339-NODE-5339-length-10536-cov-5.409503_pt1 | contig 10536 bp, 9 predicted proteins | sample MGYA00521084_ERZ808240 | MGnify/ENA primary metagenome ERZ808240 (study PRJEB31516, sample SAMN03275571) | gut metagenome | biome: mammalia-associated habitat; material: feces | host: Papio cynocephalus | place: Kenya | collected 2012-08-06 ... | reverse complement strand
ACATAGTCTCTGATATTCCGCCCTTGTCAGTTCCTTATCCTCGGGACAATATACGCTTCTCTGCATTTTTATAGTCTTTATCTTTAAATCGTTCCTATCCAAGAACTCAAACAGCGCATTTACTGACGACAGCATTGAATTAATACTTCTGACAGAATACCCGTTTCGAATCAGATAATTTTTATACTCCCCCGCCGTCTCTTTCGTTATTTTATCTTCACACATATATTCCTTAAACTTCATTACGTCGCGTATATATTTATCAATTGTATATACACTTTTATCATTATCAATCAAATACTCTTTAAACTCATTTATAATTCCGTCTGTTATATTCATCCGTTTCCCCTCCGACATAAATTATCGGAAAAGAATCAGCAAAATACAATCCCCCCTCTCCGGCTGTGTATAGCAAAAGAGAGTCGAACCCCATAAGCCCAAAACGCACCGTCTCACGCCTCTGAGAACGGTTTTTCCCTTGAAATACGTCAGTATTCCTGCGGAAAAGAACCGTCCCCATAGACGCAATCCGCTGTATTTTGGGTGCGAAGCAGTTTATATCTATCATATTTTCGTTTCGGCAAGGCAAAGGAACGCCGGAAGCCTAACGGCTTTCAAGTTTCTTTAACGCAGTCGAAGCGGAAAGAGGGTGGATATAAACCTTATGGGTTCGACTTTCTTTTGCTATGAAAAGACGCGCCGAACCGTTTTCCTTGAATGATTACGGTTCGGTGTGTTTACTGTTTTATTATTTTATTTTTTCAGCATTTTCTTGAGATACTGTCCCGTATAGCTGTTCTTAACTTGTGCAACATCCTCCGGCGTACCTTCGGCAACGATAGTTCCGCCGCCGTTTCCGCCCTCGGGACCCAGGTCAATTATCCAGTCCGCGCTTTTTATAACGTCGAGATTATGTTCTATAACGAGTATCGAATTGCCCGCGTCGGCAAGCGTTTGCAATACGTTTATAAGCCTGTGAACATCCGCTGTATGAAGTCCGGTCGTCGGCTCGTCGAGGATATAGATAGTCCTGCCCGTCGCACGTTTTGAAAGCTCTGTCGACAGCTTGACTCTCTGCGCCTCGCCGCCCGAAAGTCCCGTTGCCGGCTGACCGAGTTTGATATACCCGAGTCCTACGTCATAAAGCGTTTTAATCTTACGGTAAATCTTTGGTATCGGCTCAAAGAATGACATAGCTTCCTCAACGGTCATATTCAGAACGTCGCTTATGCTCTTTCCCTTGTACTTAACCTCAAGCGTTTCGCGGTTGTACCTCGCGCCCTTGCATACGTCGCACGGTACGTAAACATCCGCAAGGAAATGCATTTCTATTTTGCATATACCGTCACCCTGGCACGCTTCGCATCTGCCTCCGGCTACGTTGAACGAAAAACGGCTCGGAGTATATCCGCGGATTTTTGCGTCCTGAGTCTGAGCAAAAAGCTCCCTGATATCATTAAATACGCCCGTATACGTAGCGGCGTTCGACCTGGGCGTTCTGCCTATCGGCGACTGGTCAATATTAATAACTTTATCAAGATGTTCAATACCTCTGAACTCCTTATGTTTTCCGGCAAATTTCTTTGCATTATTGAGTTCGGCGGCAAGTTTTTTATAAATTATTTCATTAACAAGCGACGATTTACCTGAACCCGATACGCCGGTAACGCATACGAATTCACCGAGGGGTATATTAACGTCGATATTTTTAAGGTTATTTTCCGCAGCCCCGATAACGCTCAGAATCTTACTATTGCCCTTTCTCCTCGTTTCGGGAACGGGAATTTTTCTGACTCCGGATAGGTACTGCCCCGTTATTGACTCCTTACATTTCTTTATATCGTCAACGGTACCCGAGCATACGACGTTACCGCCGTGGATTCCGGCGCCGGGACCGATATCGACAATGTAATCCGCCGCATACATTGTGTCTTCGTCATGCTCTACAACGATAAGGGTGTTACCGATATCGCGCAGATGCTTCAGCGTATCTATAAGTTTGTCGTTATCGCGCTGATGAAGTCCTATCGACGGTTCGTCAAGGATATACAGCACGCCCATGAGCGATGAACCGATCTGCGTTGCGAGTCTGATTCGCTGACTTTCACCGCCCGACAGCGTCCCTGCGGAACGCGCAAGTGTTAAATAGTCAAGCCCGACGCTTACAAGAAAATTAAGTCTTGACTTAACCTCTCTTATAATCTGATCGGCAATCATGGCTTCCCTGTCGGTAAATTTAAGCGTATCGAGGAATTTAAGCTCGTCGGTAACGCTCATTCTTACAAATTCGTCGATATTGATTCCGCCGACGGTAACGGAAAGCATTTCGGGACGAAGGCGCGCGCCCTTGCACGTCGGGCAGTCGCATTTCGTCATGACCTGCTCGATATCGGCTCTCGCCCAGTCGCTCGTTGTCTCCTTATAACGACGTTCAAGGTTGTTGATAATTCCTTCAAACGCAGTATTATAGCTTCCGCTTCCGTATTCGGTCGAACGTTTCATTTTAAGTTTTTCGTTCCCGGTTCCGTACAAAAGAGCGTGAAGCCCCTCTTTGGAAATGCTTTTGACCGGCGTATTCAAATCAAATCCATACTTTTCGCCGAGCGCGTCAAAGTACATTTTTGCAATAGATGATTTTTCACTCTTCGACCAGCCGGTAGCGTTGATTGCGCCCTGAGCTATCGAAAGATTCTTATTAGGAATAACGAGATCGGGGTCGACTCTCATAAAAAAGCTCAGTCCCGTACATGTCGGACACGAGCCGTACGGATTATTGAATGAAAACATTCTCTGCGACAGTTCGTCGATGCTGATTCCGTGTTCGGGACACGCGTAATTCTGCGAGTACAGCGTTTCATTACCGTCCGAATCAACGACGAGAACGGTTCCGCCCGACAGCTTTGACGCAAGCTCTATCGCGTCGGAAAGCCTGCTTCTTATTCCGTCCTTTATAACGAGCCTGTCGACAATAACCTCGATACTGTGCTTAATATTTTTATCAAGAACGATTCTTTCCGATAAATCATAAATACTGCCGTCGATTCTGACTCTGACATAGCCCGAACGTCTTGCTGAATCAAGCTCTTTTGCATGCGTTCCCTTTTTGCCCTTTATAATCGGAGCAAGAATCTGAATTTTCGTTTTTTCGGGCAGTTCGAGAACCGCGTCGGCTATCTGGTCGACCGTCTGCTGTTTAATTTCCTTACCGCACACGGGACAGTGAGGAATACCCACTCTCGCATATAAAAGTCTTAAATAATCGTATATCTCCGTAACCGTTCCGACGGTTGAACGCGGATTTTTTGAAGTCGTTTTCTGGTCTATTGAAACTGCCGGCGAAAGTCCGTCTATCGAATCGACGTCGGGCTTGTCCATCTGTCCTAAAAACATTCTCGCATAGCTTGACAGCGACTCGACATAACGGCGCTGACCCTCTGCGTATATCGTGTCAAACGCAAGCGACGACTTACCCGAACCCGAAAGCCCAGTAAAAACCGTCAGCGAGTCGCGCGGTATTTTAACGTCGGCGTTTTTGAGATTGTGCTCTCTCGCGCCTTTAACTGTAATATATTTTTCTGCCATTTTATTTTCCCTGCTTAAGTTTTTCTATTTTATCTCTTAAAAACGCCGCATGTTCGAATTCGAGTATCTTTGCCGCCGCTTTCATCTCTTTCGTAAGCGATTCAATGAGTTCTGCGCGCTCTCTCGGCGACATGCGTTTGTGCGACTTCTTGTCGACGTCATTCTTTGAACTTATTTCGAGAATCTCGCGGACAGGTTTTACAATCGTCTGCGGAGTTATACCGTGTTCAGAGTTATACTTCATCTGCTTTTCGCGTCTGCGGTTTGTCTCTCTCAAAGCCGCCTCCATAGACGGAGTGACCGAATCGGCATACATGATAACCTTGCCGTCCGCATTTCTCGCCGCTCGTCCTATCGTCTGAATGAGAGAAGTCTCCGAACGCAGAAATCCCTCTTTATCCGCGTCGAGAATTACGACGAGCGAAACCTCGGGTATGTCAAGACCTTCACGAAGAAGGTTAATACCGACAAGCACCTGATACTCGCCGAGTCTTAAATCCCTGATAAGCTCCATTCGGTCAATTGTATCTATATCATAATGCATGTAACGTACTTTTATACCGAAGCTGTCGAGATAGTCTGTAAGACTCTCCGCCATTTTCTTAGTAAGAGTCGTAATAAGCACGCGTTCTCCGCGGTCTTTTCTTATATTAATTTCCGATATAATATCGTCAATCTGACCGTCGACGGGACGGACTTCAATTTCAGGGTCAAGCAGTCCCGTAGGACGGATAAGCTGTTCTGCTACGCACTCGCTCTTGCTCCGTTCGAATTCTCCCGGCGTCGCGCTGACAAATATTTTCTGACCGACTTTTGAATAGAATTCGTCAAATGTAAGCGGTCTGTTATCGTAAGCGGACGGCAGTCTGAATCCGAAGTTAACAAGGCTGTCCTTTCTCGATTTATCGCCTCCGTACATGCCCCTGACCTGCGGGAGCGTAACATGCGATTCGTCGACGAAAAGGATAAAATCATCCGGAAAATAGTCTATTAAAGTAAACGGCGGTTCGCCCGGTTTTCTGCCGGACATAACGGCGGAGTAGTTCTCAATTCCCTTGCAGAATCCCGTCTCTCTTAACATTTCGATATCGTATTCGGTACGCTGTCTTATTCTCTGAGCCTCTATCAGTTTACCCTCTTTTTGAAATTTTTCAACCTGAGTAAGCATTTCCTCATTTATCTGAGCTATCGCCTTTTCGAGTTTTTCGGGTGCGATAACATAATGAGACGCGGGATAAATCGCGACGTGCGAGACGATGTTTTTAGTTTCGCCCGTAACGGGGTTAAACTCCGAGATTCTGTCTATCTCATCGCCGAAAAATTCGACTCTTATCGCATATTCGAACGTATAAACGGGGAAAATCTCGACAGTGTCTCCCCTGACTCTGAATTTATTTCTGATAAAATTAATATCATTTCTCTCGTATTGAATTTCAACGAGTTTCTGTATAAGCTCCTCACGGCTTTTCTCCATGCCCTGCCGTAACGAAATAACCATGTTTCTGTAGTCTATCGGGTCGCCGAGCGAGTAAATACACGAAACGCTCGCAACGATTATAACGTCCCTGCGCTCGGACAGCGCAGACGTAGCGGAGTGGCGGAGCCTGTCAATCTCGTCATTAACAGCAGAGTCCTTTTCTATATAAGTATCGGTCTGCGCAATATACGCCTCGGGCTGATAGTAGTCGTAATAGGAAACAAAATATTCAACCGCGTTTTCGGGAAAAAACTCTCTGAACTCACTGCACAGCTGGGCGGCAAGCGTTTTATTGTGAGCGAGAATCAGCGTAGGACGATTAACCTTGGCTATTACGTTCGCCATTGTGAACGTTTTACCTGAACCCGTAACGCCGAGCAAGGTCTGTTCGTTATATCCCTTATTAAGTCCGTCGACAAGCGTTTTTATCGCCTGAGGCTGGTCACCCATGGGCTTGTATTTTGAATGTAAAATAAACTTATCCATTTATTGTCTCCGTAACAGAACAAATATTCTGTTACAATTTTATAATGTTTATCTCCCGTTGTCAAGGTCATATAACAATATTGTAATTAAAAGAGACAGTAAAAAATTCCTCGGCAATTCTGAGAACCGCCAAGGAATTTTTACGGAATATGCACAATAAAGAATTGTTATTTTTTACGGGAGAAAAGTCCGTGTTTAACGTATTCGGACGACGAAGCGGAAATAAAATCATAACCCATGTCGGTTATCGCCTTTTTGAGCTTTTCGGTATCCAGCTCATCTTCCGAGACAACAACACACTCTCCCTTAGTGTGAGATGCCGAAACCTTTTTTACTTTAAAGTTATTTCTTACGGCGTCCTGTATGTGATTTTCGCACATAGAACAAGCCATACCGTTTATTTTAATAACAGTCTGAACCATAAATCGGTCGCCTCCGATAGAAATTCAATTAACTGATTCAATTAACTAAATGCTAAGTCTCTCTCCTGCAAAGATTATCGAGACTGTCGTTTTCCATTCCGGAAATCAAAGCGCACGACGCGACTTTTATATCCGATATTCCCGGGAAGTCTCTGCATAAAATTCTTGAAACAACGTTGTAATACCGTTCGATACGTTCGGCGGTTTCCCGTCCGTGTTCCGTAAAGAACGCAACCCCGGCGGCTCCTCTGCTTATTAGTCCCATTTCGGTAAAAACATTCATCATACTGTGAACGCTCGGCTTTGAAAGATTGAGCATGTTCGCTATGCGGGTACATCTCATTCCCTCTCCGCTTTTATCAATTTCGCGCATTGCCAACAGATACAGAATGTTAGACGCTGTCAGAGATCTTTGATAATCAGTCATATTAACCTCCGGATATTACGCGTAAGAAGCGTTTTACCGCCCCTTACGCATAATTTAATTACTTCTTTTCTTTTGCCTTTTCTTCTGCGTGCTGATGGCAGGAGCCTGCCATTGCGCAGTGTGCACAGTTGTTACCGCAGGTAGTTTTGCCTTTTTTCTTATCCTTTATCAGCTTAACAATTATAAGCGCGACGATTAAGATAAGCACGAGGCAAATAATTATCGTACCTATATTTTCAGCTATCCATGCAAACATATCTGACTGACTCCTTTCTTTTTGAATGTTTTTTTAATTATTTCTTTGAAGTCTTAACCTTAGCTGTAAGCTTCGTAGCCTCTTTGTAAGGACGAACAAGCATGTAGATCATACCCGCAAGGATTGCAAATGCGAATACGAGAGCAACAATGTCGCCTGCACCGCTGATTTCGCCGGAGAAGAGTTTTCCGAAGTTATTAATCATAAGAGCTATGCAGTATGCGAATCCGCACTGATATCCGATTGCGAACCATGTCCACTTTGCATTGTTCATCTCACGCTTAATAGCGCCGATTGCCGCGAAGCAGGGAGCGCAGAGAAGGTTGAATACGAGGAACGAAAATCCAGCGATGGGTGTGAACGCCTGAGCGATGTTCTGATATACGGTCGTTCCCTCTGCACCGTTGTAAAGTATACCGAGAGTGCCGACGATGTTCTCTTTTGCAACAAGACCGGTAATCGAAGCAACGGCTGCCTGCCAGTTGCCCCAACCGAGGGGTTTGAATATCCATGCAATGGCGGAACCGATAACTGCAAGGATTGAAGAATCGATTTCGGATTCGTCAAGCATGCGGAAGCTTCCGTCTACTACGCCGAAGTAAGTGGTAAACCAAACAAGGATTGTTGAAAGAAGAATGATTGTACCGGCTTTCTTAATGAAGGACCAGCCGCGCTCCCACATGGAACGAAGAACGTTCTTGAGAGTGGGAAGATGGTATGCGGGAAGCTCCATAACGAACGGAGCGGGATCGCCTGCAAACATCTTTGTCTTTTTAAGCATAATACCAGAAACAATGATTGCCGCCATACCGATGAAGTATGCGCCGGTCGAAACCCAAGCGGATCCGCCGAAGATTGCGCCCGCGATCATAGCGATAAAGGGAACCTTTGCACCGCAGGGAATGAATGTCGTAGTCATGATCGTCATACGGCGGTCACGTTCGTTTTCAATAGTTCTTGATGCCATGATACCGGGAACACCGCATCCTACGCCGATAAGCATGGGGATGAACGATTTACCGGAAAGACCGAACTTACGGAATACTCTGTCGAGAACGAATGCGATACGCGACATATAACCGCAAGCCTCAAGGAATGCGAGTAAGAAGAAAAGAACGAGCATCTGAGGAACGAATCCGAGAACCGCGCCGACACCGGCTACGATACCGTCTTTTATAAGACCGGAAAGCCAATCGGGTGCACCCGCTTTGTCAAGTCCGTCGCCTACAAGTACGGGAACGCCGGGAACCCATACGCCGTAATTTGCCGGATCGGGTTCTGCGAATGCGTTTTCGGCGTCAGTCGAATAACGCTCTTCAAAATACTTAACGGCGTCGAGGTAGGACATTGCGACCGTTTCCTCTTCCTGCTCCTTTGACAGATTCTTGGGAACTACCGAATAGTAAGCAGTCATGGTATTGATTGCGAGGGTTTCCTCATCCTCAATGTCAACCTCTGCGGTCTGAGCGTCGGTCTTGAACGCTTCCATTTCGGAAAGTGCGCTTGCACCGTCAAAATCCTCAGCCTCAAAGTCCATGTCAGGCAGGAATGCCTGAATCGCCTGCGTTGCGGCGGTGAAATCGTCAGCCTCGGCAGTGTAAGCCTTGGTTCCGATACCTAAAAAGTGCCAGCCGTCGCCGAACAGTCCGTCGTTAGCCCAGTCCGTTGCCGCGCTTCCGACCGTTACCATTGCGATATAGTAAACAAGGAACATTACAACTGCGAAAATCGGAAGTCCGAGCCAGCGGTTTGTAACGACTCTGTCTATCTTATCGGAAGTGGTAAGCTTTTCTTTTGATTTCTTTTTATATACGGCCTTAATAATCGAAGCGATATAAATATATCTCTCATTGGTGATAATGGACTCTGCGTCGTCATCCATCTCTTCCTCTGCAGCCTTGATATCCTTTTCGATATGATCAAGAACTGCCTTGTCTATATTGAGTTTATCAAGAATCTTGTCGTCTCTCTCGAATATCTTGATAGCGTACCATCTCTGCTGCTCCTCGGGCATATTATGTACGGCAGCTTCCTCAATATGCGCAATAGCGTGCTCTACGCAGCCGGAAAAGCTGTGCTGGGGAATCGTTTTCGTTCCCTTGGCAGCCTCGATAGCGGCGTCTGCGGCTTCCATGATACCGGTTCCTTTAAGAGCGGAGATCTCGACGATTTTGCATCCTAGCTGTCTTGAAAGTTCCTCGGTGTTGATCTTATCGCCGTTCTTTTTTACGACGTCCATCATATTGATGGCGATAACAACAGGAATTCCGAGCTCTACAAGCTGAGTGGTAAGATAAAGGTTTCTCTCAAGGTTCGTACCGTCGATAATGTTAAGTATCGCGTCGGGACGCTCGTCAATAAGATAACTTCTCGCTACAACCTCTTCAAGAGTGTACGGTGAAAGCGAATAAATACCGGGAAGGTCGGTGATTATTACGCCGTCATGTTTTTTAAGTTTACCCTCTTTTTTCTCAACGGTAACGCCGGGCCAGTTTCCGACGAACTGGTTTGAACCGGTTAATGCGTTAAACAAAGTCGTTTTACCGCAGTTCGGGTTACCGGCAAGTGCTATTCGGATATTGTCCATTCTGTTTTCCTCTTTTCTTTTTTCTCTGAAATTAGCGTTTGCTAACTATAATACCCTAAAAAACGGGGAATCAGCCCCCGAGCCGATACTGAATTATTCGACCTCGATCATTTCGGTGTCTGCTTTTCTCAGTGAAAGCTCATAGCCTCTTACGGTAACCTCCATGGGATCGCCGAGAGGTGCAACCTTACGGACGAAAACTTCAACGCCTTTGGTTATGCCCATATCCATGATACGGCGTTTAACCGCGCCCTCGCCGTGAAGCTTTACGACTTTGCAAGTCTCGCCGATTTTTGCTTCTTTAAGTGTTTTCATTGCATATTCCTCCTTATAAATTAAGAATCAAACCATGATTCTTCGAGCCATTTCTTCACTGATAGCTACCCTCGCTTCTTTTACGTTAACAATAACGTTACCATTGAGCGAACTTACTATCATAACGTTTCCCCCGACTACGAAGCCGAGATTTTCGAGATGTTTTTTTACTTCGGGACTGCCGCCGATTTTTTTTATCGTATTCTCTTCGCCGACATCCGCCAATGCTAAAGGCATCATTTTGATCTCCTCTTTCCGTACCCGTCCGAGCCGAACGGCAATAATTAGTAAAGACTAACCGACGGGTCGAAATTGCAGTTAGCACTCACTAACCAATACATATGATACTCATATTATTGTTTTTTGTCAATACATTTTTTAATTATTTTTCGTCGAAAATTTAATTTTATTGCCTTGCACAAATAGTTAGCATAGACTAACTGTTTATATGTTCATTATTAACATAATACTTGATTTTACTTTGCAAATATGCTAATATTAACTATAATCAATAATATTTTGAGGCGATGATTTACGTGGAACTGAAAGAATCCGGACAGATGTATCTTGAGACTATATACGTTCTCTCGCTTAAGAGCAGCGCGGTTCGTTCTCTCGATGTTGCTCAGCATATGGGATTCTCTAAGCCGAGCGTAAGCCGTGCCGTCGGCATTCTCAAAAAAAACGGATATCTACTTATGGACAAGGACGGATATCTCACATTAACGCCCGAGGGCAGAAGAATCGGGGAAAAAATATACGACCGGCATACAACGCTTACTTCGTTTTTAATAAAACTCGGCGTCAGCGAAAAAACGGCGGCCGAGGACGCATGTAAAATGGAACATGACATATCCGACGCTTCGTTCGACGCGATAAAAGAGCATATAAAAAATAAATAATACATATTAATAAAAAAACGCCCGCCGAATTGCGGACATTTTTTATATTTAATTCATTTATATCAACCTATTTTAAACAAAT
>ERZ808240.5337-NODE-5337-length-10541-cov-8.005531_pt1 | contig 10541 bp, 16 predicted proteins | sample MGYA00521084_ERZ808240 | MGnify/ENA primary metagenome ERZ808240 (study PRJEB31516, sample SAMN03275571) | gut metagenome | biome: mammalia-associated habitat; material: feces | host: Papio cynocephalus | place: Kenya | collected 2012-08-06 ... | reverse complement strand
CACGATGGCGGGGCGATGCTTTCATAGGCTCGCCTCGCCATTTTAATTTTCCCATGTTTTATGAATGATCCTAAATTCACAGATAAGATTAAGAGATGGTTCGACAGCGAGCACACCGATGCCAACATCAGGGAGGGAGCGCTGCTCCTCCTTCAGATGAATAACAACCGACATCTCTACCAGCTCATCAACTTCGACCCACAGGGCAAGCTGGAGTTGCTCAAATACGAGTTGCAGAAGCACCTCAACTACCGCCTGCAGGGCATGACCATCGACGATGTCAGAGTCTACGACCAGACAGTCACGCCTATCCTGCAGACCGCCGTAGACAAGACCTCGGAGGCTGACGAGCTAGCCGCACAGCTCGCTCCTCATCTCCCTGCCGTTGAGTCGGAGACCATCGATACCATCGTGCCTTCCGCCATCGTTGCCAAGGGCAAGCGAGCAGACCACGACCAGTTGCCGGACAACATCAAGGCCATCTGGGACAACAACTGCGCACTCTGGAAGAAAATCAAGGAGCACTTCGAGGCTTGCAAGGCATACGACATGTCGTGCGACAGGTTCGAGGGCTTGCATGCTGCCGACGAGGACTTCAAGCGCATGCTCATCACGCTCAAGGAGGAGTACTATGCCTACAAGCAGGCCATGGACGTCTACGACCATGCCGAGGCGGGCGAGCCTGAGCCTACAGGACAGAAAACAGAGCAAGTCGTTTCCGCCAATGCGATAGGCAATGCTCGTTCCTACATAACCAAGAATGTGGACAAACTCATCCAGCTGTCGATAGACGGCAAGACAGATGATGCAGCCAAGCTCAGAGCTAAGGTGCAGGAGCGCGTCCAGATTCTGCTCTCTGCCAAGGCGGAGATCAAACCAGACACACTAGCCAAGCTGGAGCAGGCGGGCATCGAGATGCCTACTGAAGACAAGGAGGTAGCAGATGAGGGCGACACAGATACAGCAGGTTCTGAAGCCACTCAGGGAGAGTAGCTCGCAGGTCTTCCTTGGACAGGGGCTTCACACCCTCGGGCTCTTGGGGTGGATATTGGAGCAGACAGGTGCGGCGCACGTGGCCGTCACCACCTTCTCTACCTCCGATGCCTTCCTCTGCGGAGTCATCAACCTTCGCAAGCGAGGGTTGATTAACTCTGCAGTGTTAGTCGCTGACGTTAAAGCTTCAAGTAAAACTTTAAAGCTAAGTCGCTTGATGTCAGAGGCTTTTGACGAGGTTAAGCTGACGCTTAATCACTCCAAGGTCATGCTCGTCGCTAACCATGAGTGGTTAGTCACGGTGATAACATCTCAAAACCAGACCTATGGCGACCGTGCCGAGTGTACGTTCGTCACCACGGACAGAGATGTCTATCTCAATCTCAATAACATGCTCAATAGTTTGCTCGATGATACGACAACAATTTCCCTATCTAGATGAGAGCGAGGTCTACCTTCAGACGGTTTATGAGCTGGCCAAGACCATGACACCGGTCGACGAGGTGCCCATCATGATGGAGCTCCCTCCAGACGAGGCCACGGCCATGCAGCTGGAGCTGCAGGAGCCTCGCTCACCCTATCGCCATCGCTATCTCAAAGGTTTAGCGGAGACCGCTAACGAGTTGCGTGTCAATAATATCGCACTCGCCAAGGTCGGATCGCCCGGTGCATACCAGGCAGTCATGTCGCAGCTCTCGCAGATTATGGCTAACCTCAGTTAGATATATGAGTCTACCAGTCAATGTCGATGACTACATGAAGTACATGCCTCTCAACGAGGACGAGCTTCAGGACCTCCACCTCTCCGCCATCGTCAAGGCGAGGGTCGAGAGACTGCGTGGCTGCTATGCCTTCTGGCTACGCTACCCACGCTATACCGTCAGGGAGATGGTTGACCAGGACAAGGCCATGTTCGGGGTCAGCGAGTCGCAGGCTTACGATGACATCCATCTCTGCCAGATCATGCTGGGCAACCTCAACGCAGCCTCCAAGGAGTTCTGGCGCTGGAAGGTCAACCAGGAGATAGACGAGGATCGCAAGGCCGCCAAGAACGCCCACGACTTCCGCGCGTTGGCGCAGATGGAGAAAAACCGCATCAAAAACAACCGCACTGACACGCCTGACGAGCCGGAGCTTGCCTTCGACAAGATTGTCCCTGTAGAGTTCCGCATGACAGACGACCCTACGGTCATTGGTTTGCAGAAGATTCCTAATCTTCGTGCGAAGATCAAGAAGATGGAGAAGCGTTACTCGATGCCGGACATCGAGGACGCCGACTTTGAGGAGATTCCTGATGACAACAGCTCAGCCACCTAGACAGCTTTACTTCAACGACGTGCAGTCGCGCGTCCTGCAGCTCATGCCCAAGACGCTCGTCTGCGAGTGGGGGCGTGGTACCGGCAAGGGCGTGGTCGAGGCGGGTCGCATCCTCTACGCCGTGCAGCACATGCCAGGCTCGTGCCTCGGCATGGTGGCACCGTCGGTCAAGAGATGCCAGACCAACATCCTCCCCTCTGCGCTCGTTCACCTGGAGGAATGGGGCTACAAGAGAGACGTCCACTACATCGTGGGCAAGAAGCCGTGGAAGGCGCTCCATTGGCAGGAACCGCACTTCCAGCCCATGAACTGGGAGAATACCGTCGCCTTCTACAATGGCTCGTACCTCAACATCATCTCCCAGGATCGCAGCGGCACCTCCAACTCCCTATCCCTCGACCACGTCTTCATCGACGAGGCCAAGTTCATCGACTGGGAGCAGCTCAACAATGAGACGCTCCCTGCCAACCGTGGCAACAAGCAGCTCTTCGGTGACTGCTGCCTGCACCACGGTCTTACCATAACATCAGATACGTCGGCGACCAAGAAGGGCTCTTGGTTCATGTCCTGGGAGAAGAAGGAGGACAGGGAGCTGGTCGCCACGCTCGAGACGGTGCTTGTGCAGCTGCACGGCATCCGCAGCAAGCTGGCTGCGCACCCGGAGCGCTACGACTACTACATGGCGCAGGTCAAGAGGTATGAGGGCGTGCTGCACACCCTCCGTTCCTACGCACTGGTCTATTCCAGATGCTCCAGCATACAGAACCTGGCGGTTCTAGGCGAGGACTTCATCAAGCAGATGAAGCGAGACCTGCCCAAGATGACCTTCCTCACGAGCATCATGTGTCAGCACGTGGGCATCGCGCAGGACGGCTTCTACTCCGGACTTGACGAGGATCGCAACTTCTACACGGCTCCCAACACGAGGTTTCTAGACAACCTGCAGTATAAGTTCGACCCCAAGCACGACAAGCCCGACTGCCGCATGGACGCTGACCTGGAGGACGGTTTACCGCTGATCATCGGCTCCGATGCCAACAACAACATCAACTGTCTCGTGGTCGGGCAGGTGGGCTCCGACACCAAGCTGCGCATCGTCAACTCCTTCTACGTCAAATATGATCGCAAGTTGCCTGAGCTTGCCCAGGACTTCTGCGACTATTATAAATATCTCAAGTCCAAGCGAGTCATCTTCTACTACGATGCCACCTTCGTGGGCAACTCATACGCTACCCACAACGATAAGTTCTACCAGATTATCGCCAAGGTGCTGCGCCGCAACGGATGGCTCGTCACCGAGGTCTACATCGGCAAGCCGATGAACCACCTAGAGAAGCAGTTGCTCATCGACCGCATGTTCAAGGGGCATGCGCGCCACATGGTCCTCATCAACCAGGACAACAACGAGGACCTCATCATCTCCATCGAGTCCGCCGGATGCTACAACAACGGCAAGGACAAGCGTGGGGAGAAGCTCGTGGAGACGGACGAGGACAGGCTGGAGAACCGCACCGACTTCTCCGATGCCTTCGACACCGTCTGCATAGGCGTGGACAAGTTCCCTCAGACCGTCCTCTACACGGGTGGCATGAGCAACTATTACCCTCGATAGATTTTTTCGTTTTAGTTTCTGTTCTTATTTTAGTTAGTTTTTTGTTTTTTTTCATTGTTTCCTTAGGCTGCTTGCTCGTGAGAGTAGGCGGCCTTTTTTTGTTACCCTTTGCCTGCTGCTTCTAACACTGAATTGTTATCCATGGTAATCAACAGAGGAGCAGGAACCACCGAGAGCCTAAGCCAGGCTAGGCAACTCATGAACATGGTGGACAACAATCTCGGTAACCTTGCGAAGTTATCCATGGATGAAATGCAAGTGGTGCAAGGCATCGGAGACTGCAAGGCGTTGGCGGTACTCGCAGCCTTGGAGCTAGGCAAGCGCAGGGCGATGGAGAGACTAGGCGTCAAGCCCGACCTAGGCAGCAGCCTAGCCGTCTACAACTACATGCTTCCGAAGATGGCAGACCTACGTCATGAGCAGGCACACGCCATATTCATGAACCAAAACTTTAGGCTCATCAAGAGCGTCAAGCTGAGCGAGGGAGGCATCACCGAGACATCCGTGGACATACGCATCATCATGAGGGAGGCAGTCATGTGCGGGGCGACCATCATGGCGTTCGTGCACAACCACCCGAGTAACAGCCCGACACCTAGCAGGGCGGACGATAGGCTGACCCAGCAGATAGCCAAGGCGTGCGAAATCATGCGCATCTTCTTCATGGACCATGTGATAGTGACGGATGGGGCGTTCTATAGCTACCACGACAAGGGAAAGCTATAGCCACGAGGGGCAACGTGAGAGGAGCACGTTGCCCTTCCACTTGCTTGCAAGCCTGCTGATGACCGCGGATGAAGCGAGGGGAAAAGGGACATGGCAACTCGGCACGGCATCGGGGCTAGGGGCAATTGCCACATGAAAAAGCCCTTACATATTCCGCTAGTCTCAGCCTTGGCAATTGCCTCCGAGCGTAGGGCGGTGGGGGCTATGCTTACAGCAAGGCACGCCCTTTTTTGCATCAACTTTTCAAAAATCCGTGATTTTCAAGAAGTTGGCAAAAACGACCGTGGAAAATTTGTGCAAAATGCCCAAATTTTGCAAGCGATTGCCATCGCTTGCCCGCTCGAAAACGGCTACTTATGACAATTTCCATGAAATTGCCACAAGAAACGAGCCGTTTTCGAGCGAACCCCTCCACTGCGTTACGGGGTAAAAGAGGTAGTAACATTTTTTGACATCGTTCGAGAACGATGAGAGAAAAGAGGTAAAAACATTGTTTGATGGGGCTAAAATGTTAAAAATGAGTTAAACATAAAAAACATTTTATGTATTGTTTGGTTATTAAAGAAATTTTATGTACCTTTGCATCGTGAAAAGTTAACAATAGTTTTAATTAAATTTTTTAAGCCAATGAGCAAAAACGAAGATTTGGAAAAGCAGATTCGCTTACAGAAAAAACTGCTAAGCGACTACAACAAGCTGAGAGAAGCCGCTTACATCGATGATGATACCTTTTGGAAATACATGGATATGGGCTTAGACAAACTTTCAGCAATGCTCAAAAAAAGAAACAATGGTTAATAACCGCCCCTCCTTTTGGAGGGGCTTAAAACAAAAGATATGGAGAATACTACAGAGTTACTTAAGGAATATGCATCTCTTGCGGGCAAGGAGGATGCTAAGAGTGAGGCACGCAAGGCTGAGATTTTGAGCTACATAAAGGCTCATGCCACGGATGCCGACAGAGAAGAGGTTAAGGTTTTCCTTAATCAAAAGATGGAGCAAATTAAGGATAATGTCGAGGCTTTACGCAAGCAGATAGAGGCTGAGGATTACAAGCTGCTTCCTCTTCGATACATCGCTCAGAATTACTTTGGCAAGAGTGCGGCATGGCTCTCCCAGCGTCTCAATGGCTCGGAGGTTCGCGGGCATGTCTATACGCTCAATGCCGAGCAGAAAGGCATTTTCAATCGTGCCGTCAAGGAGATAGGACAACGCATTGGCTCTTTGCAGTTGGCTTAGAGTTAACTTTTCACACAAAAACCGTCCCCGACACTTAGCCGTGCCGGGGACTTCTTTGTTCGCATACATTTGATATATCTAAAAATATGAATATGATTATACTAAACGATACCGAGACCTGCAAGCAGACTCTCTTGGTTCTCAGAGAACTCATCAAGGGCAACAAGACACGTGCGCAGCTCTGGAACGCACTCGTTGACAACAAGCTTGACGATGTGGACTTGCGGTTCATTCTGCCGCCATTGGAGCGGGATGGCTACATCGAGGAGACTGATGGCATGTGCCTAATATTACCCAAAGGCGTGAAATATATAGATACTTACGACCGAATGATGCTTGAGAGCCTGGAGTGCTATCCGTGCCATCAAGATAAACCTAAAGAGACTGAAGATGTGATATTGCAACGCAAAAACTTCAAATGGACTAAGATAAGTGTTGTAGCCTCTATTGCAATTGCTTTAATAGGCTGGATATTACCTCACCTAAGTGAGGTGTTTGCAGCATTATTAGCTCTATTCCATGAATGATAGAAATAATAATGAGGATGTTTATCGTGTTTTGGAGAAGTGTTATGCGCTTCTCCAAATATTTTATATCGCTTTCTTTCATACCTTATATATTAATGATTAAAACCACTGCAAAGTTAACCTTTTTCCACCAAAAAACAAACTTTTATAGGTGAAAATGTTAAAATATCAACAAATGTTGAAAATAATCACGAAAATATTTGTCTATTCAACAAAAGTTTATTACCTTTGCATCGTGTTAATAAAGATAGTATATGGCAAAACGAAAATCTAAGGAGCTCAAAGAGAATGAAGACGATTTGCTTTTCTACCTAGAGTATTGGAAGGAGTTCCCCGATACCTTCAAGAGGGTAGCTGAAAAAGAAATCGCAGAGTTAGAGAACAAAATTAAAAACAAAAAGAAATGAGAAAGCCCCTTCGGGGGCTCTCATTCCTTTAAACTTAAAAAATATAAGATTATGGAATATACAGAGATGATTGATAAGGTGAAGGCTTTGGCTGCACAGAACAGAGCTGCCAAGACCGAGGAGGAGAGAGCGGAGGTTCGCCGCCAGATGAATGTACTCAAAGGCATAGACCCTAAGGCGTTTGCCGTGGCTGTGGGCTATATGGCGAAGACCACAGAGCAGAAGGTCAAGGAGCTGACCATGGCGGAGAAGTTTGGAGAGATAACGGACATGGTCTCCATGGCTTACATCGCCAAGGCTTACTTTGGCAAGTCTCGCTCTTGGCTCGCACATAAGATGAACGGAAACATCGTCAACGGCAAGGCCGCTCAGTTCACTCCCGAGGAGCTCGTGACCCTCAGAGGTGCCTTGCAGGACATGTCGCAGAAATTTGGCTCGCTTAGCCTTGCTATATAGGCTATCTTTATTTAACACAACCGTCCCCGACACTGAGCCGTGTCGGGGACTTCATTTTAACAATTTTGATATGAGAATTTTTAAATTAGACGATGACGAGTGGAGCCACTCAACCGACGATGGCAGCGGCTATTCAAACGACGGTCATAACAAGCGATAAGACCTTATAGAGTGCTACGATGAGAGCTATCAGGCAGTCTGCCACTACAGACCACTTGATGGCTCTCATTGCTTTGTCTATCACCTTGCATCGGTCTGTGAGCTGCCTTCTGTTATACAGGTAGGCATCCTCAGAGTTCTCGATGCTGTCGAGCAGGCAGTTCTTTAGATACAGCTCGTTGGCCATGGCGTCATCGCCTCCCGAATGTCTTCTGGCATAGGCTATATTACTGTCTTGCATATAACCTTTGGCTGAGCTTCCTGCAAATCTAAAGCCATGCACTGAGATTGCCTTGGTAAACAACAGCCAGAGGGCGTAAGTCACGCCTCCCCATAATACAAGGGCTAGCAATGACAGCTCCAGATGGCTTGTGCCCACCATAAAGGCGGTCAAGCCTGTAAAGCAGGTTAGCAAAAAGCCCGTCATCGTATAGGCTCTGTCCGTTGACTTGCGCAGCTGCTCCAAAGAGCTGTTGAGTCTGGCATCCGACCTGTTGAGCAGGTTCTGGGCAAGCTCGATGGAGATGAAACTGCGCATTTCCTTTGAGATAAAACTTTCTTCCATGTCTATATATAATTATGTGTCTAACTGCAAAATTAATATTTTTCCGCCAAAAAACAAACATTTCCAGCTGAAAATGTTAAATCTTACTATATATAACAAAAAAGTTATCTTTTCGTTTGGTAGAGTATAACTTTTTTTGTTATCTTTGCATCGTCTTTCAGACAAAGAGATCTTTTAATTAATTAAATTCCATTCATTAGATGAAAACTAGTCAACTAGTTAGACAGCTGAACCGAGCAGGATGCTTCGTTGTTCGGCATGGTGGAAATCATGATGTTTGGTATAGTCCTATAACAGGGCTCAAATGTCCGGTTCCACGGCATGGCAGTCGGGAAGTCCCTCAAAAGACTTACGACAGTATTACAGAAAGATTGCTCGGGCTTTAAGCCCGGCAATTTTTCTTGAGTTGGCTAAGCTCGCAGAGATAGATGGGGTGGCTATTGGTTTTAAGGTCTCTTTTTAATTGTTTATAATGTATGGCAACAAAGGTAACGATACAGGTGGAGAAAGGTAAGCAGGAGAAGAACTTCTCTTGCTTTATGGTGGAGAGTCTTCCTGACTTCGAGCTTGCGGGGTTTGGTAACTCAGCCAAGCAGGCTATTGAGGATATGTTCGTGGCACAAAGGGAAATCAAGGAACTTCTCGAAGAGGAAGGCAAGCAGATGCCTGAGCTGGAGTTTACTTTCCGCTTTGACATAGGCTCGTTCTTCGATTACTACTCATATCTAAATATGAGCGGAGTGGCGAAAAAGGCGGGTATCAACGCATCGCTTATGCGCCAGTATGCCATGGGTAAGCATGAGCCAAGCCAAAAGCGCAAGCAGCAGATTCTGGACTGCTTGCATCAGATTTCTCAAGAATTACAGACTGCCGTGATTTGACATGCGACAGTTTTCATTATAATAAATGGAAATATAGTAAAGATCTCGAAGCCCTCCGTGCGTGACGCATCGGGGGCTTTTTTGTGCCCATACCTTGCCATTTTATGCCCTACAACATCTTTTTGCGACTTTTTTCAAGCTCCCCGCAAATTTCTTCCCTTTTTTCTTGGCGGTTCCAAATATTCTCCGTACCTTTGCCGACGCTTAACAAGATGATTGTAATCAATCCAGCAGGGCGACTGTTTCGCCTATGGCTTCGTTGCCGCAGGCTTTTTTTATGCCCATAGTTATCATTTTCCCGACATCGGGAAAAAGGTGTACATACTATATGGCGGCTGCATGAACCGTAAGATTATGAATTGTCCTTTCGGATGAGCCATCTTCTTGTTAGCAAACGGGGAATGCAGCCGCCACCCTTTTATAAAATCGGCTGCCAAATGCTAACAAGAAGATGCACTATGCAGAATTCAATTATCATGAATGATGCCCTGCAGGTGAGACCTGTCGGCATCGACATCGAGGAGGGCGCCAAGGCCCTCAAGTCAGCAATCAGCCAAGAGACATCACGCCTCTGGCACACCCAGAGCGAGACCTTCACGGCGCTCTGCGACGAGAGAGTGACCTACGGCGACGTGGTCAAGGCCATCGTGGGCTTCACAGCCCTCATGGCAGTGGTTTTCTTAGGTGGTTATTTGATGGGAGGAGTCGTGGCATGAGAGACCTTAGCACTACCAAGAACCTTCAGGAGGTCATGACCACCGAGGAGTTCCACAGACTACTAGAGGAGAATGTTCAGCGCCACGCAGACGAGCGCAAGCGCCATCAAGGCGAAATCTCTAGGATTAAGAATGATTACAACCGCGCCATCGACGAGATTATCGACGGCGAGCGAGAGGCGCTGGAGGAGTACCGAGAGGCTCGCAAGGTGTGGGAGCGTGCGCAGGAGAGTTACGATGACAAGATGCGTAGCTTCAAGAAGCAGCGTGACCTCGTCGGCAGTCTCATGAACACCGACAAGATGAAGGAGGCCAACCGCTGGACGCTCAACAACAACATCATACAGAGCGACAGACACAACATCTTCGAGCGCTACCGCATTTCGGGGGGGGGAAACTTACAGGAGATCTCAGCGAGCTACTTCACCCAAGCTGGAGCAAGCACAAGCAGAAAGGAGGGGTGAGCGATGAGAAAGAATAAGTATAACACCCCATCGGAGCGATACTCCGACAGATGCGTCAAGCGTGAGGCTGTGTGCCGCAAGCTCAGACTACGCTACGAGCAGCTTGATGCCGTGCGCCGTGAGCTGCACGGACTCTGGGAGCGTATGCGACTGGAGTTCCACCAGGCTGAGGAGCCGTTGGTCGCCGACATGGCCTGGAGACTCTACAAGCAGGTGGAGCGTGCGGAGATACGCATTTGCCGACAGATGGATAAATACGACCTCTGGGCTGCACGCCTCGACTTCTGGAATATTGTCCACGACAATGCCTACTACCGCCTTCACCCATGGTACGAGTAGTAGACGAGTTTATCAACCCTTTAAAGATATGAGATTATGCCAAGATATTCAGACGATTTCGACAGCGATCAGTTCGAGCAGGACTTGCTCGACGCTTACTTCCACTTCCGATGCAACCTGCCCATGAAGGACAAGGAGAC
>ERZ808240.5336-NODE-5336-length-10543-cov-3.081426_pt1 | contig 10543 bp, 7 predicted proteins | sample MGYA00521084_ERZ808240 | MGnify/ENA primary metagenome ERZ808240 (study PRJEB31516, sample SAMN03275571) | gut metagenome | biome: mammalia-associated habitat; material: feces | host: Papio cynocephalus | place: Kenya | collected 2012-08-06 ... | reverse complement strand
TAAATTAATATTTGAAAGAATATATTAAAAAATACAGTGAGAAAGGAAACAACTGATTATGTCAAATGAAATGTTAAGACTCCCTGCTGAACTTCTCTATAAAAATGAGATAGATGCCCTTATTGAAAACGAAACAAATCCCGTTCCTGACAGCTGGCAGATGTCACCAAAATCCGTCCTTACATATATTATGGGCGGTAAATCAGGAAATACAAAAATAACTCCTAAATATATGGGCGACAGAAAAATTGTTGAAATCTGCATTGCTACTCTTGTAACCGACAGAGCTTTACTTCTCATAGGTGAACCGGGTACAGCGAAATCGTGGCTCTCCGAACACCTCACAGCTGCGATAAACGGAAATTCTTCAAGAGTAATTCAGGGTACAGCAGGTACTACTGAAGAACAGATTCGCTATTCATGGAACTATGCAATGCTCCTTGCAAAAGGCCCTTCATTTGAATCGCTTGTAAAAAGTCCTGTATATAATGCTATGGAAACAGGTACTATTGCAAGAATTGAAGAAATTTCAAGATGTGCAAGTGAAGTTCAGGACGCACTTATCTCCATACTTTCTGAAAAGCGTATTTCTATCCCCGAACTTTCAGAAGAAGTTTCTGCAAGAAAGGGATTTTCTGTAATTGCTACTGCAAACACCCGTGACAAAGGCGTAAATGAAATGTCATCAGCTCTTAAAAGACGTTTCAACATTGTTGTACTCCCTGCTCCGTCCGATATGGATACTGAAATTGATATTGTCAAAACAAGAGTTGCACAGATGGCTGACAGTTTCAAGCTCAATGCAAAATTGCCTGATATTTCAGCTATTGAACGTGTTGTAACAATATTCCGTGAACTCCGTGACGGTCAGACTCTGGACGGGAAAGTAAAACTTAAAAGTACATCAGGAGTTCTCTCATCTGCCGAGGCAATTTCACTCCTTGTAAACAGCATGGCTCTTGCCGGAAGTTTCGGAAACGGTACTGTAACCGATTATGAACTTGCATCAGCGTTGCAGGGTGCTATTGTAAAGGACGAATCAAAGGATAAAGCCGTATGGACTGAATATCTTGAAAATGTTATGCGTAAAAAAGGCAGGGAATATTCAAAGCTCTATTCAGAATGTAAGGAGCGTAACGCATAATGGCTGAATATTTCGGAATACGCCACTTTTCACCGTCCTGTGCATTTTATGTAACCGAATTTCTCAATCGTGTAAAGCCTGAATGTATCCTTATAGAAGGACCGTATGATTTGAATAATCTTATCGAACCGCTTTGCAGTCCGTTTGCTGTTATGCCCTGTGCAATTCTTGCATATACGGTAAATCCGCCTGTCAAAACAGTTTTATGGCCTTTTGCGGAATTTTCACCTGAATACAGAGCAATGCTCTGGGCGATTGAACACAATGTTCCTGTAAAATTCTGTGACCTGCCGTCCTCCTGCGTTCTTGCACAGATGGTTGAAGAAAGTCTGAATACAGATGAAACAAAAGATTCTCCTGAAGAAAAGTTTTCCATTTATGATTATATGGAAAAATCATCGGGAATGGATAATGATTCACTCTGGGAGTATACTTTTGAACAGTGTGAAAACTATGAGGATTTTATAATTGCCACTGAGGAATATGGAAAATCAATCCGTGAATTTTCAAACAGTTCTGAACACAACAATATACTGCGTGAGGCTTTTATGCGTCGTGTTATAAGCGAATCCGAAAAGCTTTATACTTCTGAAAAAGTCGCTGTAATCACAGGCTGTTTTCATACTATGGGAATTAAAAATATCCCTTTCAGCAAAGATGATGAAAAGCTTACAAAGAAACTCCCCGCAACAGAATGTAAATCAACGCTTATGCCTTATTCATATTACAGACTTTCTTCACGTTCCGGATACGGTGCAGGAAGTAAAGCACCTGCATATTATGAAATTCTCTGGCGAAACCGTCTGAAAAATACACTTAAAGACAGTTCTGCTGAATATCTTGCAAGAATTGCCGAATATCAGCGTGAACATGGATTTTCTGCATCATCTGCACAGGTAATTGAAGCTTTAAGGCTTTCGGAAACACTTGCCGTTATGCGTGGCGGAAAATTTGCAAATTTCAGTGATTTAAGAGATTCTGCTGTAACATGTCTCGGCGGTGGTTCTTTCGGTGAAATTTCAGAGGCTTGTGCGAATACTGAAATCGGCACAAAAATCGGATTGCTCCCTGACGGAACAGTCTGCACTTCTGTTCAGGAAGATTTTATGCGACAGCTCAAAGACCTTAAACTTGAAAGATTCCGTTCTGCAAAAGTTGAGGAACTTGAACTCGATTTGCGTGAAAATATAAGAGTAAAGTCTGAAAAATCCGCATTTTTAGGTCTTAACCGTTCATTCTTCCTGCACAGGCTCAGAATACTTGATATACACTTCGGCGAACAGCTTTACAGACAGCAGGAAAATGCTACATGGGCAGAATTATGGAAACTCCAGTGGACTCCTGAAACGGAAATTGAAATCGTTGAAGCATCTCTGAACGGTGATACAATCGAACAGGCATCACAGTTCAAATTAAGCTCACAGCTCGAACAGACTGAAAATCTTGCTGAAACTGCTGTTATACTCTCTGAAATTTTTAAATGCGGTCTTTCTGAATCAGTAAAGAGTGCTGTTTCAGCAGTTCAGAAACTTGCTGTTGACTGTTCTTCCGTAAAGGATACTGGCGAAACTATCGGTACTCTTTCAGGAATAATAAGATTCGGAAACATAAGAAGAATTGACACTGAACCGCTTATCCCGATTGTACAGCAGTTATATTTAAGATTCTGTCTTAATCTTCTTTCGGCATCAGTATGTGACAATTCAGCCTCGGAGGTACTTGTTTCTGCACTTTCAAAAGTAAATGATGCCTGCCTTTCCCACGATTTTCTTGAAACAGAAAGATTTATATCTGTTCTCTCTGATATTGCGGACAGTGATTTTTCAAATCCTTTTCTTTCCGGATTTGCATGTGCCTTGCTTATGGAACATGGAAAAATTACTCCTGAAAAGCTCTCTGAACTTATAAGCAGACGGCTTTCCGGCGGAACTCCTGCTCCTGAAGGTGCTTTATGGTTTGAGGGACTTTCAAAGCGAAACAGACATACACTTATAAACCGTTTAAGTGTGTGGGAAAAGCTCTGCGAATTTGTTTCATCTCTTGAAGATGAAGAATTCAAACCTGTTCTTGTTTGTATGAGACGTACATTTTCCGAATTTTCACCGTCAGAAAAGGCTGAAATTGCTGAAAATATCGGTGAAGTTCTTGGAATTTCAAGAGAAGATGCATCTGTATTCATAAATTCCGAGCTTTCGGAAGATGAAAAGCAGGCTGTTGACGATTTGGACGACTTTGATTTTGGTGATATATAATATGGATAACAATGATATTTTAAAACGCTGGCGTCTCATTCTGGGGCGTGATGCTGAAAAAACTATGAACAATATGGGCGGTATGCCTGCTCTTTCTGCTGAGGAACTCCTTATGGATTCCGCACTTTCACAGATTTACGGCAATGAATCTTCATCATCAGGAGGAAAAGGGGCAGGCAGTAATATGTCATCGCCACAGCTTACAAAATGGCTCGGTGATTTGCGTTCGCTCTTTGAACCTATGGAAATAAAGGTTATTCAGAATGATGCTATTCAGCGTAAGGGGCTTAAACAGCTTCTCTTTGAACCAGAAATTCTTGATGGTCTTGAGCCTGATATTTCAACGGCATCACTTCTGCTTATGCTTAAAGACCAGATTCCTAAAAAAGCTAAGGACAATGCAAGAATATATATTTCAAAAATTGTTGAAGATATAAACAAGAGAATTTCAGATGATTTGAAACGCTCTGTAACATCTGCTCTCAACAGACGTGAACACTCCCCTATTCCCTCTGCTCCTGCACTTGATTATAAGCTCACTGTAAGAAGAAACCTTAAAAACTATAATCCTGAGCTTAAAATGATTCTGCCCGAAAAATTCTATTTCTTTGAACGTGCATCAAAATCAGGTTCAAGAACAGTTATACTTGATATTGACCAGAGCGGTTCAATGGGCGAATCTGCCATATATTCATCAGTAATGGGCTGTATTCTCGCAAGTATGAATTCACTTAAAACACATGTAGTTGCATTTGATACAACTGTAACAGACCTTACGGAACTTTGCAGTGACCCTGTTGAACTCCTTTACGGAATACAGCTCGGAGGCGGTACTGATATAAACAAATCAGTCGCATACTGTCAGACGCTTATAACAGAACCCGAAAAAACTACAATGTTTATCATTACAGACCTTTATGAAGGCGGAAATGAATCCGCACTTGTAAAGAAAATTGAAGAACTTAAAGAATCAGGTGTAAATATAATTGTACTCCTTGCAATATCAGACAGAGGAAAACCCTGTTTTGACAGTCATCTTGCCGACAAGATAAGCAGTTTTGATATTCCCTGTTTTGCGTGTCCTCCTGAACGTCTGCCTGAACTTCTTGAACTTGCACTTAAAAAAAGAAGTCTGAGTGGATTTATTTCAAAGTAAAAACAAAAACCTCCTTTAAACAGGAGGTTTTTTTATATCCGGATTTATGCAGATATTTTATATGGATTTTTAAAAAAATTTCTGCTCATAAAGAATCCGATTATTGATACTATTCCGTCTGTTACAGGGTATGTCAGCCAGAAATACTGAAGTCCGAATCTTGAAAACAGATATGCAAGCGGAACAAAAAGAAATACTGTTCTGATAACTGTCAGCAATGAACTTTTGAAACTTGCTCCGACTGCCTGAAAAAGCACAGGATATGTAAGAGATGTTACAAGCGGTATAAAGCTCAGTCCGATAATTCTGAAAGCACTTATTCCTATTCTTATAGTTTCATCGTCCTTTGAAAAAAATCTAAGCATCTGTTCCGGAAATATCAGAAAGCAGAGTGTTCCAATAACCATAAGTGCCATACCGAATCCGATTGAAGTGTTAAGAGTTTTCTTACAGCGTTCCGGATTTCTTGCTGAGTAATTAAAACTGATTACAGGTACAATGCAGGTCTGCATTGCTCCGAGAGGAATAAAGAAAAACGTCTGCCATTTATAATAAAGTCCCAGAACCGTTACTGCCGAATCGGAAAAAGTTGCAAGTATTGTGTTCAGCCCGAAAATATAGAGTGTATATGCTGACTGCATAAGTATATTTGGTATGCCTATGCGGAATATTCTGGATATATATTTCGGAAATTTCTTAAAAGACGGCGATTTATGAAATCCGTTTTTCATTACGATAAGAGCCGCAACAATCTGTCCTGTAACAGTAGCTATTGCTGCACCTGAAACTCCCATTCTTTTTAATCCGAACATACCGAATATTAAAACAGGGTCAAGAATGATGTTAGTAATTGCACCGGCAATCTGTGCAATCATAGGTGTTTTCATATCACCTCTTGCCTGAAGTATTTTTGTCCATACACTTTCAAGAAATAATCCGAAACTGAAAACACATGCTATTCTGCCGTATGCAATGGAATCAGCAATAACTTCCGGAGATGATGTCTGCATTTTCGCATAGACAGGCATAAATATAAAACATACAACAGCAAATATTATCCAAAGCAAAACAGCAAGCGGAGTTCCCGCACCTGCATATTCATCTGCCTCACGATTTTTTCCGATTCCGAGCTTTGATGCCATTATTGTATTTATTCCCACTCCCGTTCCCACAGCAAGAGCTATCATAAGAAGCTGAAGCGGATAAATTACTGAAAGTGCAGTAAGACCAGATTCAGAATATTTTCCCACAAACAGACTGTCAATGATGTTATACAGTGCCTGTATAAGCTGTGCAATCATTACAGGAGGAGCCATTCTGAACAGAATATGACTTATCTTTCCCGTTCCAAAATCCTCACTGTCATTTTTTGTTTCTTCCATAGTAGTCAAGCCTCCAATAAAAAGCAATTAAAAATTTCTTTAAAGGATATTATACTACACTATTTAATAAAAAACAAGAGAGTAATATTAATTATTGCCGTTTATGTTTCAGATGTATAAATATCAGTATTTATAAAAAAATATTTTGAGCATATTAAACTAAAATATGCCGGAAATATTGACAATATAAAATAACTGTGTTATAATAACCTTGTTATTTTATGAAGGAGATATAATTATGAGACAGGAAACAGCAGGTGTTACAGAATCACTTATTGAAAGTGCTAAAAATGAATTTCTGAAATATGGATTCAATAATGCCAATCTTCGCAGAATTTCTGCAAACAGCGGTGTAAGCACAAATTCAATATATACAAGATTCGGAGATAAATCAGGTCTGTTTACTGCTGTGGTAAAGCCTGTTGCAGATGAGCTTATGCAGATATATCTTGACAGCATAAATAAAGCGAATAATTGCACAGACGCAGAAACTGTTATGGATATGGGTGAAGAAGGAACAGAACTTGTACTGAAATTCATTTATGATAATTTTGATGTTTTCAGACTTATTTTCTGCAATTCCGCCGGAACAGAATATGAATATTATTTTGATAAACTCGCAGAAATTGAAGAAAATTTCTATAAGGTTTTTGTAAAACAGTTTTCAGTAAAAGAACATAATGTCAATGACTTTTTTATTCATGTCATATGCAGAACAGGCTGGCAGTATATCTATGAAGTTGTATCTCATCAGCTTTCATATGAAGATGCAAAGGACTTTATGAAAAGTATCAGAGAATACAGTTTTGCCGGCTGGGAACGTGTACTCGGATTAATCTGATTTAAAGGCAGTTGATATACTGCTTTTTAAATAAACACAAGTTAGCATACACTAACTAATAAAAATACAGGAGGTCTTTTTGTGAAACAAAAAAAGCGAAATTCATTTTCGGTGCTGATGTATTATGCCGGTAATCATAAATACCTGACTTATACATCACTTATTCTGGCAACAATCAGTGCGTGGATTGCCCTTATACCTTTTTATGATGTATGGCGTATCATTAAGGAGGTACTGGAGGTAAGGCCGAATTTTTCAGAGGCTGTCAATATTAAAAGCTATGGCTGGCATGCAGTAGGTTTTGCACTGCTTTCAATGGCATTTTATATTATAGCACTGATGTGTTCGCACAAATCAGCGTTCAGGGTTCAGGCAAATATCAGAACAGGTATGATGAAACATATAATGAAACTCCCTCTCGGATATGTTGAGGCTGAAGGAACAGGAAAAATACGCAAGATAATTACTGATTCCAGTGCAGCTACTGAAACATTCCTTGCACATAATCTCCCTGACAAAGCTGTATCCTATGCAACACCAATCGGACTGCTTGTAATGATGATGACATTTGACTGGAGACTCGGACTTATAAGCCTTATTCCTGCCGTTATAGCATTTGTACTTATGGGAACACTTATGATGGGACCTAAAATGGCAGAAGATATGAAACAGTATCAGAACGCTCTTGAAACAATGTCCTCTGAAGCAGTTGAATATGTAAGAGGAATACCCGTTGTAAAAACATTCGGGCAGACAATATATTCATTCAAGCGTTTTAAAAATGCCATTGATGAATATGAAAAATGGACTCTTGGATATACAAAAAATATGCTTCTGCCTATGGTTGCATTTACAACAGCCTCAAATGCAATATTTGCAGTACTGATAATTTCAGCACTTATATTTACAAAGAATACTATTACTGATGAATTTATCTTGAATCTGTTTTTCTATATTATAATAACATCAGTTCTCACTGTTACTCTTATGAAAGTAGCTTATGCAGGTGAATCACAGATGATTGTTGATGACGCACTCAACAGAATCTATGAAATACTTGAAACAGAACCGCTTTCTGAGGCAAAAGGAAATACAGTTCCGAAAGATTCATCAATTGAGCTTGAAAATGTTGTATTTTCATATAACAATTCTGAAAACAATGCCATTGACGGAATAAATCTTTCTGTAAAGGCAGGACAGCATATTGCACTGGTAGGTCATTCAGGAGGAGGAAAAACAACACTTGCATCTCTTGTTGCACGTTTCTGGGACGTAAAAAGCGGTGCTGTAAAAATAGGCGGTACAGATGTAAAAGATATTCCGTCTGATAAGCTCATGCAGTATGTTTCATATGTATTTCAGGACAGCAAGCTCCTGAAAATGAGTATACTTGACAATATAAGAATGGGCAGACCTGATGCTACTGATGAAGAAGTAATGCAGGCTCTTAAAGATGCACAGTGTATGGATATAATTGAAAAACTCCCTGACGGAGTGAATACAATGATAGGTTCAAAAGGTATTTATGTTTCGGGCGGTGAATGCCAGAGACTTTCAATTGCAAGAGCATTTCTTAAAAATGCACCTGTTCTTATTCTCGATGAGGCAACAGCCTTTGCAGACCCCGACAATGAAAGACTTGTTCAGCAGGCATTTGAAAAACTTTCAAAGGATAAAACCGTTATAATGATTGCACACAGATTATCAACTATCACAAATGCTGATTGTATTTATGTTCTGTCTGACGGCAAAATTGCAGAAAGCGGAACACATAGTGAGCTTATTTCTAAAAATGGAATTTATAATCATATGTGGAACGAATATAATAAATCTGTCAACTGGCAGGTTGGAAAGGCAGGAGTATAAATTATGACTTTCAAAGAAAAACTAAAGCATAAATATGCACTTTCAGATACAGGTGCATCAGCTATGATTCGTGCATCTCTGGCTGTATCATTATCAAATCTCATTCTTATGCTTCCTGTCGGACTTCTTTATAAGCTTTCATCATATCTGCTTGAAGGAAATATTCCGAAAGGACAGTTTAAATTCTTTATTATTGCAATAATCGGTGTACTTATACTTATTGCGGGAACGGCTGTAATTCAGTACAGAGCAACATTTCTTTCAACATATATTGAAAGCGGTGTAAGACGAAGAACACTTGCTGAAAAGCTCAGAAAAATACCTCTTTCATTCTTTGGAAAAAAAGATATTGCAGACCTGACAAACGCTATAATGACTGACTGTGCAATGATAGAAACAGGCTCATCACACTGGATACCGGAACTTGCCGGTGCAGTAATTTCAACTACTATTGTTGTTATAAGTTTGTTCTTCTTTAACTGGAAAATGGCAATTGCATCAGTATGGGTAATGCCGGTTGCATTTATAATTGTACTTTGTTCGAGAAAAGTAATGTCAAAGGTTCAGGAAAAAACAGTTAAGTATCGTATAGACTGCCTTGACGGTATACAGGAGGGACTTGAAACTCTCAGAGATATACGTTCATACAATATGACAGATAAATATACAGAAGGACTTAACAAGAAAATAAAAGCTGTCGAAAATCATTCTATTGTTGCTGAATTTGCAAATGCTGTATTTGTATGCTCAGCACAGATGATATTAAAACTCGGAATTGGTACAGTTGCCGTTGCAGGAAGTTCACTTCTTATAAAAGGTGAAATAAGTGTGCTTACATTCTTTATGTTTCTGCTTGTTGTAACAAGAATGTATGAACCGCTTCAGATTGCACTCCAGAATCTTGCTGCAATAATCAGCATAGATGTAAACTGCAAGAGAATGGACGAAATACTCTCTCACGATGAACAGACAGGAAGTGAAGTTCTCAGCAATAAAGGATATGATATTGAATTTAATCATGTTGCATTTTCTTATAAGAACGGTGAACAGATTCTTTCAGATGTAAGCTTTACTGCAAAGCAGGGAGAAGTAACAGCTCTTATCGGCCCTTCAGGAAGCGGAAAAACGACAGTATCAAGACTTATGGCAAGATTCTGGGATAACGATAGCGGAAGTATTACAGTAGGCGGTATGAATGTTTCAGAAATCGACCCTGAAAAACTTCTCTCGCTTTATTCAATAGTCTTTCAGGACGTTACACTTTTCAATAATACGATTATGGAAAATATCCGTATAGGCAGAAAAGATGCAACTGATGAAGAAGTAAAGGCAGTAGCAAGGCTTGCACACTGCGAAGAATTTATTGAAAAGTTACCTGACAAATGGAACAGTATGATAGGTGAAAACGGTTCTGAGCTTTCCGGCGGTGAAAGACAGAGAATATCAATTGCAAGAGCATTTCTCAAAGACGCTCCTATTATTCTTATGGACGAAGCAACAGCATCTCTTGATGTTGACAACGAATCACTTATACAGGAATCCATTTCAAAGCTTATTCAGAACAAGACAGTTCTTATAATTGCACACAGAATGAGAACTGTAAACAATGTTGATAAAATTGTCGTTCTTAAAGACGGAAAAGTTGCGGAATCAGGTACTCCTGATGAGCTTAAAAAAATCAACGGAATCTATAAGCATATGTCAGATATGCAGATTTGTTCAGAACAGTGGAAATATTAATAAAAAAGGGCTGGCAATTATTATTGTCAGCCTTTTTCATTCTGTCCGGAAGATTTTGTTTTACTCAGTATTTTTATTTCATTGGTAACAATATTTCTGTGTGTTTTAGAAAAGATAACCAGTAAAATTCTGTAAACCCAAAAAAACGGAATCAGAAATCTG
>ERZ808240.5335-NODE-5335-length-10545-cov-13.434032_pt1 | contig 10545 bp, 7 predicted proteins | sample MGYA00521084_ERZ808240 | MGnify/ENA primary metagenome ERZ808240 (study PRJEB31516, sample SAMN03275571) | gut metagenome | biome: mammalia-associated habitat; material: feces | host: Papio cynocephalus | place: Kenya | collected 2012-08-06 ... | reverse complement strand
TAGCACCGCCTCAAAATGGATTCAAGACAGCCTGTTAATTTTCGGACATTTTTACCAATAAAAGCACTGCAGGAAGCTGCACCCTCGGGCATAAAATGTCTGAGGATACCCGCTCAAATCGTCAAGCTTCCGAGCCGTTTACAAAGGGCATAATGAGACGATGCCATGCTATGCGCCTTCGGCGCGGGCATCGTCGCTTGATTTGACCACATCCGTGGTCAAACAGCCTCGCCCTAACGTCGGGCAATCGAAGCCCGACGTTAGCCCTTCGGGCGCAGATCATAGATCTGCGGGATATCATTCCGGAGTTTGCTCCATGCAAACTCCTACACTGCCGCCTGGGGGCATCCCCGATTGCTTCGCAATCGGGGATCAGTACAAAAAAAGCACCATGCCGAAGCATGATGCTTATATTCGTAGCGAGAGGGAGACTTGAACTCTCGACACCGCGGGTATGAACCGCGTGCTCTAGCCAACTGAGCTATCTCGCCATATGTCCGACCCAGACCGCGTATGCGCGCAGTCCAGACCGAAGACGTGGGGCCTACAGGGCTCGAACCTGTGACCCTCTGCTTGTAAGGCAGATGCTCTCCCAGCTGAGCTAAGACCCCATGTTTGTGTCGCTCGTTTTGCGACCTCTGTATATTACTAAATCGGGTCCTGTTTGTCAACCGCTTTCCTGAAAAAATTTCAGTTTTAATTGAAGCCGTAAAACTTCTGCGCCAGCTTGTAGCAGAGAATCGTCAGCTCATTGCCCGCCTTCAGATGGAAATTACAGCCCTGCCCCAGGAAGGAGCAGCGCATCTGGAGCCAGGTCTGTGGACTATGACTCTTGAGATAGTCCCAGAGTGCCTTTTTCTTCTCCATGTTTTCCGGATTCCCGGACTTGATAGCCAGAACAGACGAAATCGTCGTAATGATTTCGAGATAGCTGAACATATAGTGCCGCTTCTTCCGGTTTTTCAGCTTCGTCAGGTCGCAGCAGTCGATCATGATGCGGTTCACCTTCAGCTGCTGGTCAATGCGCCCGATCATGACGGTTTCATTGACCGACTGGTCGTCTCTTCCGATAAAATAGTGGTAGAGGTTCACATCCATGTAATACATCTTCTCAACACTTGGAATCGGCTGATAAACGAAGATATTGTCCACATAGAAGGTGTGCTTCGGCAGCACAAGCCCACAGTCACGGAGCATCTGTGTGCGATAGATCACGGAATGCATCAGGATGTACTGACCGAGATGGAAGTGCTTCACCTCATTCCAGCCGAAGATCCGATCCTTCGGAAGGGCACTTTCATAGCGCATCACCTTCTTATGGGTCTGTCCCACCTTATCATAGATGAAATTGCAGATGAACATGTCGACCGGTGTGCCCGCCATGATGAGCTCCCGCAGCTTCTCCAGCACCTTCGGAAGGGCTTCCTCATCGAGCCAGTCATCCGAATCGACCACCTTATAGAAAAGGCCCGTGGCATTGCGAAGGCCGGTATTCACCGCCTCTCCATGGCCACCATTCTCCTGGTGCACCGCCTTTACGATACCCGGGTACTTCGCCTCATATTCCTTCGCGATTTCGAAGGTATTGTCCTTCTGTGAACCATCATCCACAACGATGATCTCGACCTCGTCGCCACCCGGCAGAATCGATTCAATGCACTTCCGCATGTATGCGGCCGAGTTATAGCATGGGATGGCAAAGCTTACAAGCTTCATGTTTTATCCTCTTTTCTTATAAAAAGCGGACACCCAGCGCTCCCTCTTCACTGCCTGCTTCTATACACGCTCCCTCAGGCAGCGTCGGGCGCAGAATCCGCAATCCAACAGTTCCCATAGTGTGAATTATTCTACCACGCTGGACCGCGCCTGACAAATAGAAGCTGACGACGCGCCAGATCCTCCATTCCATTCATTATTTCTCATCAAATCAGCTTATCTTTAGTTTTGACATTGTCCATTATGGCCTACATGCAAGTCTTATGGATGATTTTTCTATGCTTTTACGCAGAGCGCCTGTTCCCTGGATTTTAACATTGTCCAACTATAATGGCGAATCAGTCATATGAAACGCATTGTGTGAATTCATATTATTCTGGCAATGTCATTTTTGAGCGCTTGCTTTCTATTCGTAAAACTGGCAATGCCAAACATTTTTCAACTATTTTGCTGTCAAACTCCGGCAATGTCAATTCCATTCAATGTCCCATTATGATGATCATCATCCTTCTACGAGACAATGCCGTCTGGAGGACAACTGTGGTCAAGTGCAATCGCTGTGATGATGACATAGGCAGCAATAGCATCGGAGTGGATCGCAACAAGTAAGGGCTGCACACAGAACATTCTTTCTCTTCACAACATACACTATTATTTTGGCTAAGCAAAATAGTACTCAATCAGATGATCCACCAGACCAAAATCCAAGGGTCGTTCCTTCGTCTCACTTGTAAGAATCAGATTCAACATAGGAAGATATCCAGCTTCCGCGTAGTCATCTATTTTTCTTGTAGCATGTTTCGCATACTCTTCATCATCCATCATGCCCAGATGTTCCCAATAGTAAATCCTCCCTGATCGCGGATCCAGAATCGTAAAGTCCGGATAAATCACACCATGTGGAAGCTTCAACTCACACTCATAGCGCACAGCCAGTCCTTTTTCTTTCAGCCTTGAAGCAATGTAGGCTTCAGACTTTGATCGAACATCAATGCCCAGTACGCTTTTTACCGCAGTCATTTTAGGATACGAATTCGTCGGATACTCTTCAGCCTCCCATTCCTGTATTCTTTTCGAAAGCGGCGGCATATAATCACTCATCTCACGAATTTCTTTCACATTGACCAGACGGCTCTGCCTGCGCTGTAGCTTGCTTTCATAAGCATTCAGAAAGCTTTTCAAACACTGATATTCCTCTTTCTTATCCTTCAGCTCTGCCAGGTACACCGTTTTATCCACCAGCTGTTTGATTTTCGTCTTATCAAAAGTGGATATATACATCCGTACCCGCTTATGCGTTTTCGGATCCCGAACAATCTGATAAAAGCGGCGGTATCCTCGGACCGTGTAGACGGAAAGTGTACCTTCTGGAAGCGGCTTCAGTCGTTTTTCCAGTTCTCTTATCTCCTTCTCCAGGCGTTCAAAGTCCCTCTGCGCAAGTTCATGTGTCGTAATCGGCATGGTCTGTAGACTCCTTTCTTCATTATAATTTACTAAAGTGTAGCCTACTTTGAGAAATCTGAGAATGTCTACAAAACGACTATAGTCGGCAATCAGACTATAAAAACCAACGTATTTTCGCGGGCTCTACCTTATTCTATATTTTGATAATATATATTTCTCAAAAATGGACTCGGCAAATTCAGCAGGTATATCCTCGATGGTTTTCCTGACATCATAATGTATTTTGGCATCATAAATTTGGAGACATTCCCACAACCACGATGTCCTGTCATCTCACAACGCTCCCTGCTTTCACTCAGAGTGAATTTACCTTCAATCTGACATTGCCTTCCCAATTCATATACCTAATCAGAATCAATAAAATATTGCAAATTTTACATGATATCAAGCGTCTATAATTTTTGACATTGCAACAATGTAATGTCAATTTACTTCTCATGTCTCTATTATGTAAATAATCAGCTTGCAGGCAATGTCAAACAACACACAGCTTCTTCTCCTTGAAAAAACGACAATGCCAAAATACTCAAATCCATTCCTTAGCCAAACTATGGCAATGCCATAGTCTTCCAGCACTCGATATCATGTCAAATCGTATGATATGTAATGTCATATCACTTCGCCGCATTATTTTTCGATAAAAAAGCCGTCGCACAGCCAGACATTTGATCTGGCCATACAACGGCTTTTTTCATTTCATTAAATTACAAATCATTTATCGGATATCCGTGACCCATTCGGATCGCCCTGATCCTGCCGGATGACCACGGCCTATCCAACTCGTTATGAGGCTACTATACCATGCCCTACTGAATCGTCGTGCCGGCGCAGCCGTCGACGGCCTTCTCCGCAAGCTCCATCGAGGTGATGATGGCCTTCCGACCCTTGCCTGCCTCGACGAAGTCAATGCCGGCTTCCACCTTCGGCTGCATGGACTTGAACTCGAAATGGCCATCCTGAATGTACTGACGGGCGTCCTCGATCGTCATGGTATCAAGGGCCTTCTCGTCTGCCTGGCCATAGTTCAGGGATACATGATCCACGGCCGTCGTAATGAGGAGAATGTCGGCATCCACGTCCTTTGCAAGGAGGGCCGCCGTGCGGTCCTTCTCGATAACGGCCGCGGCCCCCTTCAGGTTATTACCCTGACGGAGCACTGGAATGCCGCCACCGCCACAGGCGATGACCACCTGATCCGCATCGAGGAGCGTCTTAATGGCGTCAATCTCGACAATGGACTTCGGCGTCGGAGATGGCACGATACGCTGGAAAACGCCATCGGAAACCATCACGACATGATTGCCATTGTCCTCTTCCTTCTTCGCTTCCTCTGCATTCATGAGCTTTCCGACACACTTGATCGGATTATAGAAGCTCTCATCATACGGGTCCACCAGTACCTGCGTAATAATGGTGGAGGCCGTCTTGTAGATGCCTCGCTTCACAAGCTCTGCCCGGACGGCATTCTGAAGATCATAGCCGATCATGCCCTGGCTCATGGCGGAGCACATGCTGAGCGGCGTATTCACATACTGCTCTGGATTTGATTCCGTGAGGTTCTTCATGGCCGTATGGATCATGCCCACCTGCGGTGCATTGGAGAAAACCAGCGCCACCTGATAGCCATCCTCCACGAAATCGCCGATCATCGTGGCCGTACGTGCGACGGCCGCCTTCTGCTCCGGAAGGGTAAATCCGAGATCCTTATGTCCAAGCGCAATGACCATTCGCTTCTTACTCATGCTGTTCCTCCTCTCACTTCTTCTCTTCATCGAGTGCTGCGATATCCACGAGATGCAGCTCGGATGACTTGTTTTCCAGGGATGTTGCCAGTGCTCTCGCCGTATCTACCGCAGTCAGTACATTGACGCCCGTCTCGACGGCATTTCGACGGATCACGAAGCCGTCCTTCGACGCCTCGGCGCCCTCTCTCGGAACATCGATGACGATATCGAGCTCATGGCCCAGCACCAGGTCAAGAATGTTTGGCGACTCCTGCTCCACCTTTCGAACCTGGAAGCACTTGACGCCACCCTCAGTGAGCGCCTGATAGGTGCCATGGGTTGCAAAAATGCGATAGCCCAGGTTCTCAAAGCGCTTGGCGATCGGCACGATCTCTTCCTTATCCTCATCGCGCACGGTAATCACCATGTTCTTATACTTCGGAAGCTGAATGCCGGCACCCTGGAAGGCCTTGTACAGGGCCTCATTGAAGCTCTTTGCGATACCGAGACACTCTCCGGTCGACTTCATCTCCGGTCCAAGGCTAATGTCGGCACCCTTGATCTTTTCGAAGGAGAAGACCGGCATCTTGATGGCATAGTAGTCGGCTTCCTTCTGAAGGCCCGGCTCATAGCCCAGCTCCCGAATCGTATGACCACAGATGATCTGGGTCGCAAGCGGCACGATCGGAATGCCCGTGACCTTACTGATGTACGGCACGGTACGGGAGGAACGCGGGTTCACCTCAATGATGTAGACCTCGTCACCATCTGCAATGAACTGAACATTGACCATACCGATGACGTGCAGCGCCTTCGCGAGACGCTCGGTGTACTCGATGACACGCTCCTTCGCCTTCGGTGTCAGGCTCCGCTCCGGATAAACCGAGATGGAGTCGCCGGAATGGATACCCGTACGCTCAATGTGCTCCATGATGCCTGGAATCAGGATATCCTGGCCATCGCAGATCGCATCGACCTCGAGCTCCGTACCGCGAATGTACTTATCCACCAGAATCGGATGCTCCTGTGCAATCTGGTTGATCTCGCCGATGTACTCGTCGATGTCCTGGTCGCTGATGGCGATACGCATACCGGCACCGCCGAGCACGTAGGACGGACGCACCAGTACCGGATAGCCCAGCTCCCGTGCGGCTTCCTTCGCCTCCTCTGCGGTGAAAACCGTATGTCCAGCCGCACGCTGGCAGCCGGTCTGCTGCAGAATTTCATCGAAACGCTCACGATCCTCCGCCGCATCGACGTCATCCTGCTGCGTACCGAGAATCGGCACGCCCATCTTCTCGAGGGCATCGGCCAGCTTGATGGCCGTCTGTCCACCGAACTGTACGACGGCACCATCCGGCTTCTCCACATCGACGACATTCCGCACATCCTCCGGCGTCAGCGGCTCGAAGTACAGCTTATCCGCGATATCGAAGTCGGTCGACACGGTCTCCGGGTTGTTATTGATGATGATGGTCTCATAGCCCTCGCGCTCGAACTGCCAGGTGCTGTGCACAGAGCAGAAGTCGAACTCGATGCCCTGTCCGATCCGGATCGGGCCGGAGCCAAGCACCAGCACCTTCTTTTTCTTCTTCGGATCGCGGAAGGCACCGGTCGCCTCATTCTCTGAGCCGAAGACACTGTAGTAGTATGGCGTCTCCGCCTCAAACTCCGCGGCGCAGGTATCGACCATCTTGAAGGCCGCGTGGATATCCCACTTGTCCCGAAGCGCGCGAATCTCCTCCTCGGAGTAGCCTGTGAGACGGGCGATGACATTGTCCGGGAACTCGATGCGCTTTGCTTCTCGAAGGAGGGTCTCATTCATGGACTCGTTGCGGAGTCTCGCTTCCATATCCACAATGATCTTCAGCTTGTCGATAAACCACTCATCAATCTTCGTGATGCTGTGGATCTCCTCATAGCTGTAGCCACGGCGCAGGGCCTCGGCGATCACCCAGATGCGGCGATCATCGACGTGGTGCAGCAGCTTATGCAGGTCGTGATCGTCCAGCTCCGTAAAGTCATAGGACATCAGCGAATCCACATGCTGCTCGAGCGAACGGATCGCCTTCATGAGACCACCCTCGAAGTTGTTCGCGATGGCCATGACCTCGCCGGTTGCCTTCATCTGTGTACCGAGCGTATGCTCTGCCGTAATGAACTTATCAAACGGGAGACGCGGCATCTTTACAACGCAGTAATCGAGCATCGGCTCGAAGGACGCGTAGGTCTTGCCCGTCACGGCGTTCTTAATTTCATCGAGCGTGTAGCCGAGCGCGATCTTCGCCGCCACCTTCGCAATCGGGTAACCGGTGGCCTTAGAGGCCAATGCCGACGACCGGGACACACGTGGATTTACCTCGATGACACAGTACTCGAAGCTCTCTGGATTGAGGGCGTACTGTACATTACATCCGCCCGTGATGCCGAGCTCGGTGATAATGTTGAGCGCGGAGGTACGGAGCATCTGGTATTCCTTGTCGGACAGGGTCTGGGACGGTGCCACGACGATGGAGTCACCAGTATGAACGCCGACCGGATCCAGGTTCTCCATATTACATACGGTGATGACATTGCCCGCAGAATCACGCATCACCTCATACTCGATTTCCTTCCAGCCCGCGATGCAGCGCTCGACCAGCACCTCATGTACACGGCTGAGTCGAAGACCATTCTCAAGAATCTCCTGGCACTGCTCACGGTTCTCCGCGATACCACCGCCGGAGCCACCAAGGGTATAGGCCGGACGCAGTACGACCGGATAGCCGATCTTCTCCGCCACCTCAAGACCATGCTCCACCGAGTGTACTACCTCTGATGGTGCCACTGGCTCCCCGATCTTCTCCATGGTCTCCTTGAACATGAGACGATCCTCGGCCTTCTTGATTGTGAGCGCCGTCGTACCGATGAGACGCACATTGTGAGATGCCAGGAAGCCCGACTCATCGAGCGCCATCGCGAGATTCAGCCCAGCCTGACCACCGAGAGTCGGCAGAATGGAATCCGGCTGCTCCTTCTCGATCAGCTTCTCCAGCACATCCAGGGTGAGCGGCTCAATGTATACATGATCCGCGATATCCTTATCGGTCATGATGGTCGCCGGGTTCGAGTTCAGAAGAACAACCTCGACGCCCTCCTCCTTCAGGGAACGGCAGGCCTGCGTGCCGGCATAGTCGAACTCCGCCGCCTGACCAATGACAATCGGGCCGGAGCCGATCATCAGAACCTTCTTAATACTCTTGTCTCTCATGTTCAGCCCTCCATCATCTTCATAAAGCGATCAAACAGATATGCGCTGTCGCGCGGTCCCGGGCAGGCCTCCGGATGGTACTGTACCGTCACGATGTTCTTGCCCTTATAGCGCAGGCCCTCATTGGTGCCATCGTTGACATTGACGAAGGCCTCCTCCGCGATCGAAGGATCGATCGTCTTCGGATCCACTGCATAGCCATGGTTCTGCGAGGTAATGTAGACACGACCGTTCGACAGGTCCTTCACCGGATGGTTGCCACCACGATGACCATACTTCAGCTTGTAGGTATCGGCCCCGGTCGCAAGCGCCATCAGCTGATGGCCGAGACAGATCGCGAAGATCGGCGTGTTCGATGCATACAGCTTCTTGATCTCCTCAATGACCGCCACATTTTCCTTCGGATCGCCCGGGCCATTGGAAATCATGATGCCATCCGGATTCTGGCTGAGAATCGTCTCTGCCGCCGTATCCGATGGATAAACCGTCACATCACAGCCATGCCGCTGCAGAGAGCGGATAATGTTTCGCTTCGCACCGACGTCGAGGAAGGCGACACGCTTCGGCTCCGCATCGCCGGTATAGCGAGAGCCATCCGGGTTCTCGGCCTGCGCCACATACACTTCCTTCGTGCTTGTCTTCTTCACGACACCCTCGACCTTATAGGCCTTGATGCGCTCAAGGAGCGCCGGCATATCTTCCTTATGATAACGATGCGTGGTAATCATGCCGTTCATGGTGCCCTCATCGCGCAGTCGCTTCGTGAGGGCACGTGTATCAATGCCCGCGATGCCCGGCACCTCGTTCTTCTTCAGGAAGTTCTGAATGGTGTTCTCCGAGCGCCAGTTGGACGGCATGCGGGAAAGCTCACGTACAATAAAAGCATCCGGCCATGGACGATCAGACTCCATGTCCTCGTAGCAAATGCCGTAGTTTCCGATCAGCGGATAGGTCATGACGACCGCCTGCCCTGCGTAGGACGGGTCCGTCAGCACCTCCAGGTAGCCGGTCATCGAGGTATTGAATACCACCTCGGAAATGACTTCCTTCTCAGCGCCAATTGACGTACCCTTGAAAACCGTTCCATCTTCAAGAATCAAAAATGCGTCCATTGTCTCTCCTTTTATGACTGTTTGTTCAATGTTACTGCTGTATACTGTTTAAGGACCGAGCGCGTGCGAAGCGGAAAAGCATGCGTCCTCTTCGCTGCATTTCAGTCCTGTTTCTTCCTATATTATAGCCTGTCTTCCTCGATCGGGAAATCTCCACTGAAAACCTCGACGGCAGGCCCCGTCATGAAGCCATGACCGGAAGCCGAATCGTAGCGGATCGTGAGGTCGCCACCTACAAGGTGAACGAGCACCTCCGCATCCTTCCGAAGCTTTCCTGCGAGACAGCCTGCCGCTACCGCTGCCGTCGCGCCCGTGCCGCAGGCCAGGGTCTCCCCGGAGCCTCGCTCCCAGACACGGAAGTCAATCTCCGTATCCGAAATCACGCGAATAAACTCGGAATTCACCTTCTCTGGAAAACGCGGGTGTGTTTCGAAATCATGTCCATATAAAAGAAAATCCAAATCAGAGACCTCAGAAACATGAAGCTCCGGATTGTCTGAAAGGAAATAAACCGCATGTGGATTTCCTACATCAATGCCGATGAAATGAAGATGCATCCCGTGCACGGTAATGTCCTCTGGAAGCTCTGAAGTCAGCTTCGCAACCCCCATATCCACCGTCGCGCGGGTCATTTTTCCATTTTCAGTAAAAAGCTTTATGTTCTTAAGTCCCGATTTGGTATCGATGACTGCTTCTGTTCGATCCGCGGGAATAATGCCGTGATCGTAAATAAATTTGGCGACGCAACGAACTCCGTTGCCGCACATATTGCCCTCCGATCCGTCGAGGTTAAACATATGCATATACGCATCTGCCTTCTCAGACGGCTCGATCAGGATCAGCCCGTCCCCTCCGACACCGAAGTGCCGATCGGCGATGCGCTTCGCAAGCGCCGAAGGATGCTGGACCTGCTCGGAAAAGCAATTTACATATACATAGTCGTTTCCGCAACCCTGCATTTTTGTAAATTTCATCGTATGTCCTTTTCTAGATGAGTGGTGTGCTAGCTGACAGAGCCCTGCACAAGCGACGAATGTTTCACATTCGTCCGCATGACTCTGAACGGTGCACAAATTTTATAAATAATACCAAATTCGCCCTACCAATACAAGTACTAAATTGGAGGCTTTCGGGGCAGGCCCGGAGGGAGCGTCCCAGAAGCCCTACGTAGAGAACGTAAAAAATCAAGACAGAGACCGGAGGGAGCCGTCTGAAGCCATACGGAAGAAACGTTGAAAATCCAAAATCGGACCTTTTAGAGGCACTTGGAGTAATTTTT
>ERZ808240.5334-NODE-5334-length-10547-cov-6.455299_pt1 | contig 10547 bp, 7 predicted proteins | sample MGYA00521084_ERZ808240 | MGnify/ENA primary metagenome ERZ808240 (study PRJEB31516, sample SAMN03275571) | gut metagenome | biome: mammalia-associated habitat; material: feces | host: Papio cynocephalus | place: Kenya | collected 2012-08-06 ... | reverse complement strand
TTGTTCGACCCATCGCTTTTGAAGTTCCTGTTGACGACATTCTCTGCGATACGCCCGACTTCGCCTTGATGCGAATGGTATTTCTGCTTCCTTCTCCTTCCGGATAAAGACATCTCGTTCATTCGTTTTTGGATTTTTTTGTGGTTTACGGTCATTCCTTCGTTTCTTAAGGAAGCGTATATCCTTCGGACCCCGTATATCCCTTTGTTTTTATGGAAGATGTCTTCAATGTGCTTCTTTAGTTCTTCGTCTTTGCCGGCCATGTTAAATCGCTGCAGCTCAAAATAGTAGGTCGATTTGGGCAGGCCAGATATCAGCCAGAAGAATCGTTAGGCCGCATTTATTTTCTTTTTGGGCGGTCTCGATGATCTTTCTTTTTTCGCCTTGCCTAGCTTGGCCGTTTTTGATGTGGGCATTTTTGGCGACGCCCACTACCGAGTTTCCGGCCAAAACCTTCACGACCAATTCAAATCTTTGTTTGGCAGTCCAATCCCGATTCGCTGAGCTGTGCTTCAATCCGCAGAGGCCAAGATTGTCTAACGCTTTCACCCAGGCTCTCACATGGTTTGAAAAGGGTTTTGCTTCTTGCGGCAGGAGCAAAATCTCACCTTACTTCATTATACTTGAGAACGCAATCAAGTCTGAATTTCCAATCCTATTTCATGAAAAATACCCCTTTCCTGGTTTTGCCCAGGATTAGGGGTGCATTTCAAAATGCTTCTTCTTTTTGTGGGAATGAATGAACCCTGTATCAACATAACACTTGATTCAAACAAATATTTTTTACACAAATATTTTTGGGTCAAATTTTTTTGTGTTAAAATACTGAGGGGGAGAAACTATGTTCGTTGGTAGAAAAGAAGAAATATCTAAATTAAAAGAATTCTTAAATGGCGACACCTTTAAGGCAGGAATGATATATGGCAGGAGGCGCGTAGGGAAAACTGAAATCATTAAACAAGTTTTGAAAGAGGAGAAAGATTCTCTTATTTTGCATTGCGAATGTAAGAAAGTCCTTGATTCTATCAATCTGTCTCTTTTAGAAAGAGAAACCAAAACCGCCCTTCACTTGCCTGAATATGTCCATTTCTCGAATTTTGATGAATTATTTGAATCCATATTCAATGAAGCAAAAAAACGGAAGATTATTTTCGTCATGGATGAATTTTCTTATTTACCATTAGGAGGAGAAAATGGTGTTGATGCAAGTCTGGCACGAATAATTGATTTAGAAAAATCTGACCAACTGCATCTAAAGCTTCTTATATCCGGTTCTTATTGCGATCTCATGCAAGGGCTTATTGACAACAAATCGCCTCTTCACGGTCATTTCGATCTCATAGAAGAAATTCATGAATTTGATTATTATGATGCTGCGAAGTTTTTCCCAAACTATTCCTCAGAAGAAAAATTTAAGGCTTATGCTGTTTTTGGTGGGCTTCCATATGCTTTATCTTTATTAAACCCTGAAAAAAGTGTCGAGGAGAACATCAAAAAATTATTTGGCGTAGACACTTCAGAAATGATTTTGCTTTGTCAAGAAATGACGGAAAATGAAAGTTCTAAGGTCTCCTTTCTCAACAGCGTTCTTAACCTAATTGCCACAGGCAAACACAAATTTAGTGATATTGTTGCTTCCCTAGGCAAATCTTCAAGGCCAGAATATGCTTTAGCAAAAGGAATCGGTTTACATTTCATCAAGAAAATTTCGCCTATCAACGACGAAGAGAATAAAAAACTCACTTTTTATGATTTTGACGATAATCTAATTTATTTTTATTATCGATACGTTTTTGCGAATGGATCTGCACGTTCTTTTCTAGGCAAAGAACTCTTTTATAAAGAGGTCATAGAAGAGGATCTAAACAAATATTATTTGCCAAAAATGTTTGAGAAAGTGAGCAAAGAATTTTTAATTCGAAAAAATCGGGCAGGCTTTATCAAACCACCTTTCTTTAAAATAGGGACGTACAGCTTTAATGACGCTAAAGAAAAGAAAAACTATCAATTCGACGTTGTTACACAAGATAAGAACGGCTTCATTTCCTATGAATGCAAGTATGCAAAAAATCCTATAGATATTGAAGTTCTAAATGAGGAAATAAGGCAAACATCTACATCCCCTCTTCCATTTTATAATTTGGGTTTTATATCCAAAAACGGCTTTTCCGCTAAAGAAAAGTACACAGGTAGAGTTCCCTATACTCTAGAAGACTTCTACGCTTCGAATTTAGAAACTATATAACGTTATAACGAATCAACATTCCTTAAATGCTTTTCCCCATGCACAAACAAGTTTCTCTAAAGAATACGACGCATTCGCACTAGATGAACTCGGTAAAGAGATGACCGGAAGATTATCTTTCTTATTCTCCATGTAATACTTGTATGCGGATTTGCCATTACACAGAATGACATGTATTTGAGAATTCTTTAAGATGTTAGAAAGATCGGTGGGTTTAGCATTTTGAATGCTAGAATCCGCCGCACCTTGGATTTCTAGGCTTTCAATCGCATCATAAAGAGCAATTCTATGTTTCTTTAGAAACGTCTTCTTTTCCTCGATCGTTTGGGGAATGTTTTCTTTGAAAATCCCAGCCAGGATTTTCCAGAAACGGTTTTGCTTATGACCATAATAAAACCCTTCTTGCCTGCTAACGGGGCTAGGAAAACTCCCAAGAATCAGAATCTCGCTGCTTTGATCATAAAAAGGACCGAAAGGGTGAGAATGAAAGAAAGAGGCCTTCGTTTCGATTTGTTTTTTCATGCTCAAATTAAAGAAAACAGGAAATCCATTAGACCCATATGTATTTTAACGATTTTGAATGGCGTCGATTGGCTTTTTATTTGCCAACCTCGCAACCGGAAGGAACGAAGAAATAAAGGCGGCAAGGAAAGCAACCCCGAACATAGCCAAAACCACCACTATATTCGGATTCATAACAGAGAATGAAATAGAGAAGTTTTTTGCAAGCTCTACGTTCATCAAGAAAGAGAAAGCAAAGGTGCAGATAACCGACAAAACGAAATTAAAGAGGGCGATAATGCAGGCTTCCGAATAAAAAATCTTAAAGACGTCCGCGCGTTTGGCACCGACTGCACGAAGAATGCCGATTTCCCTTTTCTTATTGTTAATCGAAACAGAGATGAAGTTATAGAAAAGAAGCATGCTAAACGCCGCCAAACCAATACCGATATAAAGGAAGATGGAAGTGAACATCGTCAGCATGTCCCCAATGAATTTTACATAGGAAAGGGAATTCTCAAAGAAAGAGAGGGACCAATCCCCGTCCTTCATGGTGCTATAGTCGTTATTCTTGGCTTTTTCCAAAAAGAAATCCATGAAAGATCCAACCGTTTTTGAATCATTCCCGAAAGCAACGTAAGAATAGGATGAGGAAGAGGATCCTCCATTCGAAGGAGCGCTTTCCTTTATGGATGGCGCGTCATCTTTGGAGACGCTCATCATAATCGCTCCTTCCTCACAATCCAAATCTATACCCACCACCTTTAAAGGCAATGAATAGCTGTCTTCATAGCTTAAAATGGTCTCAAAAGGCTTTTGGTTTACTTTTTCTATAAGTGTTTTTATCCCTTGCGTAAGGTAAGCTTCAAGTTCTTCCCCTTCATCTATTTCGTTTTCATATCTGTTGAGAAAAATCTTAACGGCCTCTTTCTTTGATCTCTCATCGGTGATTTCCCCCATACCCGCCACGGCATTCTGAAATGGGGCCGCGTCTTTGTATTTCTCGTAGATTTCGACATAATGGTCGTCAAGATAATCTGAAAAAAGCTGGTTCCAAAAATCTTGGTAATTATCCATGAAATCCTTTAAATCGAAAGGATAGGCCTTATCAATTGAATCCTGATACGTTTTTGTGGCGGAAAGATAATAGGAATAATATTCTCCGGTTTTGTCTACAATGTCTTCACCGAACTTCCCAGTGACAAAAACGTCCACATAACGACTGAAAATCTGATATTTTTGAGAATCCGTGGCACCCGTGTAATCAAAATTAGGGTTTCCTTTATCATCATAGGTCGGTTCGATGACCCGCAAAGAATAGGAATCGTTCCCTTCGTTGATTCTTTTCACTAAGTCGATATGCTTATCAAAGAAGTCGCTGTATTTATCACATTTGGTTTTATAGGCTGCAGCCTCTTTCGTCGCCTCTTCGCTTAAAGAGAAACGGCTGATTCCAGAAACCCGATAAAGATTATCGTCTTCTTTTTCCTCTGTTTGGTAAGCGCCAGGGAATACGAAATCATAGGTATTTTCTTGTGAGCCGTCGTCTAAATAAGTAGAAAGGGCGCCCAAAGAAAGCAAGGCCTCTCCTTTTGAAAGAGCTGCAGGATGGGATTGATCAAAATAAACAAAATTCTTATGGTTGCGATAATAGCCGATATCGTTTATAAAGGCCTTCCCGCCTTTTGTGGTGAATTGAAAGTTCTTTCCTGATACGACAACGGACGCATCCGTTCCTTTTCTTTCTCCAACAAAAAGAGAAGAATGCAGGCTTGGCCCATAACGTAAGGAATTCAAATCCGAGTTGATTTCAATGTTTTCACCGTTGGATGCAGTGTCTCGATATTTTAAAAATTCCTCTGGAAGTTTCGTGTCAACAATTCCTGAAATCGTCAAGGAAGGGACGTCTATGCCGGAATCGTATCTATTAGAGACGGTATCCAATTTCGATCCGATGATTTTCTCTTGCGTTACTTTCCCCGCTTCGATACTGTCAAGATCGTTCTGATTGCCAAAGCCAAAATCTTCATAGGTATAGTATTCATATAAAGTAATAAGGCATTCCGTGTCGTCTTTTGGCATTTTTCCGCTCACGAGAGTGAAATCAAAATCGTTTAAGAAAGAATCCTTTAGAGGAACGTTTGCGCTAAAACCAGTCAAATGGAAAAAATCGTTTTGGTTGCTAGGCGTATTAAAACGCGAATTGACTTCGTTCGTATACGAAAGATATATCTTGCTCCCCGTCTTATCTTCGATTTCTTTTACGCGCTCTGGCGAATATCCCTTAGCACTGCCGCGTTCGGATAAAATAAGAGTTGCATAATGCATATCCTCTTTTTTAACGACGGACATCAAAGCGTCTTTCGTATTGAAAAGAGAAGCGGTAATGCTCATCCCGAACAGGGAAAAAGAAAAGGTCGAAAGCAAGATTGTCATTGCTAAACGGAACGGTTTCACTTTCATAGAGCGTGCGCCCATTTTTATGGCGCGTTCTAAAGAAAATTTTGCTTTTAATTGCTTCAAAGGATCCATGGCTATCAACGATTTTATCCGCATCCGTATTCACGAATTCCTCACGATTCCCATTTTTATCGATCTTCGCTTCTTGACGAATGCTTTCGTTGATGTGAGGGTCGGAAACAATAAATACATCACCTTTCCCTTTAGCGATTGTTTCGTTAATTAAGGGAAGATCATCTGCTGTTAAAGGGCGATTCCCATCAAGGAGAAGAAGGTTATCTCCAAGCACGGAGAGACCGTCTTTTGTAACCTTAGAAGGGCATGATGTTTTGCTGACATCGGATATCACCTTCCCATCCTTTAATTCGATAATGCGGTCGCCATAACGCTCTGCAAAATCGCGATCATGAGAAACGACAACGACCAATTTATCCTGAGAAAGTTTTTTCAAGGTATCGAAAACCTGTTTTCCCGTGTTGCTGTCCAAAGCGCCAGTCGGTTCATCGGCAAAGATGATTTTAGGTTCCTTTACTAAGGCTCTGGCAATGGCGACTCTTTGTTTTTGGCCACCGGACAATTCGTTTGGCTTTCTTTTGCCATAGCCGGCCAAATCCACTTTCTCAAGAATCTTTTTCACTTCTTCATCTGTTGCTTTTTTATGCTGTAATTGAAGAGCCAAGGCAATATTCTCTTTTACATTGAAGTCGGATAATATGTTGTATTCCTGAAAAATAAAGCCGAGGTACGTGTTACGGTAAGAATCCATCTCTCCTTTAGAGAAGTCCTTGCTCGATTTCCCGTCGATGATGATTTCGCCTTCATCGGCAACATCCAAGCCACCCATTACATTTAATAAGGTGGATTTGCCTGAGCCAGATTTGCCCAAAATGAAAACAAGGCCTTTTTCAGGAAACCTCAAAGAAATATCATTTAACGCATACACGGGTTCAGCATTTTTAACACGATAGATACGTTTTAGATGTTTTACCTCTAGCATAAATTTACCTCAGTTTGTGCATGAATACGTTACTGTTTTCTATTCATGACTTGTACATTATAAGCATTCCTTCCCAACAAAGAATGAAAAGAAAACGGCAGATATCTGAAAAAACAATTGAAATTTTCATTATTGCCTTTTAAATAATTTCATATTTCGCGAGGATAAATAATGAAAAAAGGAAAAATAATGATATTGGCGTCGTTTCTCTTGTTAGGATCTTGCACCGTAAATGAAGGAAGTTCCAGTGAGGAAGCGAATTCAGAAGGAACCGCCTCATCCAGTAATGTTGCATCTTCTATTTCCAGTAAGGAGGAGAATCCGGCAAACGCCAAGTTCACCTTAAAAATGAATGGTGACTTGCATTTAAACCAAAGCCGTTCCATTTATGCCGTTCTTAAAGAAGGCGTAACAGGAAACGTCGTCTTTGAATCTTCTAATACAAGTGTCATCCGCACCTCCAAAATGGAAGGAATCAGCAACGAGGTTCTTTTGAGCGCCGTTAGTGAAGGAGAAGCAACAATCACCGCTTATCTAGAAGGAGAAGAAGACTTTGTCGTCTCAAAAACCATCACCATCGCTCATGGCACAGCTTTATCTCAAGAGACTTTCAACAAATTAACCGGCTCCATGAAAGTGAGCTTAACGCAAACGCTATACGATTATGATAGTCAGCTTCAGCCAACCCTCTATGAGAAATGCGATGTCACTACCATCTATGAAGAAGTAGATGACATGGATACCTATCATAACACCGACGCGTATCAAATCACCGTTAAAGACCATGAGAGCCAAAAAGTCACTTTCGAAAGAAAATATGTTCGTAATGGCGTCCGTCTTGCTACCGAATACATCAACAAAGATAACGAAATAGGAAAAATTACCCAATTCAATGAAGAAGGCGAGGAATATAAATGGGTGAACTCCTATTATGAAAATCTATGGAAATATGAAGAGAACACGGATTCTGAAGCTCTAGTAACCGCTAGCGATTTCGAAAGCTTTGATGGAGGAAATACCTACCATTATGTAGGGAATAGTCTTTGGGCTACCACTTATTTAGCCTGCTCCCTTCTTCTCGAGAATATCACCCCAGATGAATTTGCTATAACCGTAAACGGCGATTCTCTAGGAATCTATTTTGTCACCGATCCATACGGAAAAGATGGCGCGGAAGCAAAAGGAGGACAAGTCGTAGAAGGAAAAATCTCTGACATCGGCACGGCAAAAATCGAACATGAGAAGCCATACGAACATGAGGACTATCATGACGCTTTAGAAGTGGCGAGAGCAGAATTGGCCTCCTCTAAAAACTACACCACAACATATAGCATCGACGGAGAAGATGGCAAAACCACTTACACAATCGCTTACACCGACGACACTATCGAAGAGAAAATCGTTGATTCGGCAGGAAAGATCCTTGCTCATGATGGTGCCCACAAAACCGAGACAGGATACTTCACTTATAGTTACGACGATGAGACTTCAACCATCACGAAAACCAAAGACTATGTTGCGGGATGGGATTCCGTTAATCGTTATCCGACATTTGATTTTGCCGTTGAAATTCTTGGTCCGGAAACAGATGGTGTGTATAAATCCCGCGGGAGCAACACCGGTTCATTCTTCTCCTATTGTTGGATTTTGCCAAAATACGCGTATTTCTACACAGTGAATGGCGAGGTTTCCATAACTTTGAAAGACGGGCATTTCGCGAGCATGAAAGCGAAACTGACTTCTTCTACCCTAAACGATACGATCGAATTCACTGGAGAGTATTCCAAAATCGGCAACACCACCTTGGATTACGATTGGAGCACGGTTCAAGACCAAACGGAACCAACCGAATATCCTTCCGAATTGCTCGCTTCTTTAAAAGAATGGGGCGTGGACAAAGTCGTTCCATATCTCTACCCAACAAATACAGGATATAGAGATTCCTCTGTCGCCTGGGTTAGATGGAAAGATTCCTCTGGAACAATGGATTCCAATTATTCGAAATACGTCGCATTCAGAACGGAAGAATTCGAAACCAACGAACAAAGAGATGCCTACCTTAGCAAATACAAAGAGCTCTTAGTCTCCCTTGGTTGGAAACTCACGGATGAGGAAGATGAAAATATGGGCTATCTTTTCTATGTTGATCCAACAGGCGAATGGAAATTATCCGTAGGTGAAAATAAGAACTGGTCCGGAGGTTCTTCAACAAAGGGCGTTCTTTTCACCATTACCAATAAATCGAATAAGCTTCCAACCCCTGCCTCTTATTTCGATTAATCAAAGTCGCAAGCCAAATTGTCTCATCTTAAAAGTTCTTTCTACCAAAACGCCCTTCGTTTTATTAAAAATAAAGGGCGTTTTTTCATAAATATCTTATGAGGTCTATCTTTTGATAATGAATTATAAAAATCACTAAGGATGATAACGTTTGATAATGAATGATAAAAATAAATCACAATGATAAATTAAAAGGAGGGAAGGCATAATAAATCCATATTCATTAACCTTCGGCATGGGGCCAAAGGAATAAATCAAAAAGACCCAAGGACTTTCTTAATGTTCTAAACGTTTTCTCGGATGATAACCCAGAAAATCGTTGCATCAACAGTCTTAGAATCCTTCACAAAGTCATTATAAGAAAGCAAACCTAATAACACCTAACCATTGTGATTCAAGGTTCTATTCTTGAAAAGAGTTCGCGCATTTATTCGTCTTTCCCTTATAAATATGGCAGGTGAATATCAAAGCGTAAGCAGCCGCGACCGCTTCAGCAACATAGCTCCCCAACCAAATGGCGTCTATCCCAAAACAGCGCCCGAAGAGGAAGCAAGCCGGGAAAAGGAGGACAAGCAAGCGAATCCCCGTGATGACCATCGGGTGGATGCCATTCCCAAAGGCCTGAAGGACGCCATTGGAGAGGATGCATATCGAGGCAAGGACGAAAGTCGGGGCGGTAATGCGCGTTAAGATGACACCCGTGTTGACCCATTCTTCATCAAGATTGAATAAGAGAAGCAGTTCTTTTGGAACCGCTTCAAAAATAATGGTTCCTGTTAGAGCAATGATTGCTCCATAAAGATAGCCCCACATAATCGCGTCTTTTGCTCTTTTCTTATTTTCGTTTCCATAGTTATAAGCAATGATTGGAAGCAACGCATTCACAAGCCCATAAAGAGCCATGAAAATGAAGCTCTGTAATTTGAAATAAACGCCATATATGCCAACAAGCATGTCTTGCGTTGCCCCACTTTGGCTAAAAAGAGACATAAACACTAGTTGAAAGACAAGCGGTTGAAGACTTTGGAAAGCCTGAAGGATGATGCTAGGAAGACCAACACGAAGAATTTCCCTCATCATTGGAAAATCAAAGACTATATCTTTCTTATGAATCGTTATTTCTTTATTTACGAACAAAACCAAGAGGAAACCGACAACCATAGACACCATCTGCCCGATGATGGTTGCAATAGCAGCTCCTTCAACGCCCATATTCCATACCAAAATGAAAATAGGATCTAAGATGATATTTACAACAGCCCCAGATAGTTGCATCACCATGGCAAGGTTTGTTTTACCTGTCGCACATAAAGAACGCTCACTTACAAGCTGAAGGAGCTGCCCAAAAGAGAAAATAAAGCAAAGACCAAGGTATTTTGCACCCATTTCGATGACCATTTGGTCTTCGCTCATCTTTGAAAAATAGAAATTCCCGAAATAAATCGCTAAGCCAAAAGAGAGGAAAAGAACATAAAAGAAAGCCATCAAAAGATAGCCATTGATGCAAGAGCGGGCAGCTTTATCACCCTTACCTTCTCCAAGGGCTTTCGACAAAACGGAATTGACGCCGATTCCTGTTCCAATAGCCACTGCTACCAATAACGTTTGCAAAGGATAAGCGTATCCCAATGCCGTTATGGCTTTCTCATTAAAAGGCGCTTCCATCATTCCGATGAAAATGCTATCCACAATGTTATAGAGAGCACTTACCACCATCGAAAACATCATCGGAAGAGCCATCTTTAATAATAAAGTTGGGATCTTTTCAGAGCCCATCCGGTTTGCCTTTGCTACACTCACCATAAATAAAAAGCCTCCATGAATTCATTCATCGGGGCGAAAAGTAAGCAAAGCTTAGGAAAAATCCTCCGTCATTTTCGCCTATAGTTTAAAGATTGTTATTTCAAAAATCAAATGCGGGCAAAGCAAAATGACATTTCCAGCTCTCATTTAGTAAAGAACAGGATTGTTTCTTTACTGTTTGTGTTTTAAATGAACTCCCCCCGCATTGAAATGTACCCCTAATCCTGGACAAAACTAGGAAAGGGGTATTTTTCATGAAAT
>ERZ808240.5332-NODE-5332-length-10548-cov-43.178881_pt1 | contig 10548 bp, 11 predicted proteins | sample MGYA00521084_ERZ808240 | MGnify/ENA primary metagenome ERZ808240 (study PRJEB31516, sample SAMN03275571) | gut metagenome | biome: mammalia-associated habitat; material: feces | host: Papio cynocephalus | place: Kenya | collected 2012-08-06 ... | reverse complement strand
TGCACAGGCTGGTGGTAAGAACAAGGACGGCTTGAGCGCAGCAGTCGATAAGATTGTCGAGTTAGCTCAGTTGTAATAGACATCGTTTTAGTACCACGCTTTTTGGTGGGTACTATATATAATAAGGTATAAAGGGCTGCAAGCAATCTTCGGATGAAGATACTTGCAGCCCTAACAGGCAAAGATATGGTCATGAAGAATCCTTTTGTTACAAACGGATACGCTGGTCCAGAGTATTTCTGCGACCGAGTAGAAGAAACACAGCATATCACAGAGATGCTGACAAATGAAAACAACATGGCTCTGATTTCCCCACGCCGTATCGGGAAGACAGAGCTGATACATCATTGTTTCGCCCAACCCGAAATCCAGAAGGATTACTATACTTTCATCATAGATATTTACTCCACCAATTCGGTCAGTGACTTAGTCAATATGTTTGGCAAAGCCATCATTGACGCCCTTCGTCCAAAAGGCAAAACGGCTTGGGAGAAATTCTTGATGGTATTATCCTCTCTTCGTTCGGAAATATCATTTGACATGAATGGACTACCCGTTTGGGGAATCGGCATCGGCAACCTCGTAAATCCAGAGATAACCCTCGATGAGATTTTCACGTATCTCAACCAAGCGGACAAACCATGCCTTGTTGCCATTGATGAGTTCCAGCAAATCACCAACTATGCCGACAATCGCATAGAAGCCTTGTTGCGTACTTACATCCAGCGGTGCACCAATGCACATTTCATCTTTTCCGGTTCCCATCGTCATCTCATGGCAGAGATGTTTGTCTCCCCAGCCCGCCCCTTCTATCAGAGTGTAACATTGATGAATCTTAAGCCTTTGGAAGTGGAAAAATACAAGGAATTTGCCACAGAAAAGTTTGAAGAACGAAATAAACATCTAGACGCAAATGTGATAGATGAGCTCTTCGCTCGCTTCAATGGAGTCACTTCATACATCCAACGCGTGATGAATGTGCTTTTCCTCAAGACTCCAGAACAGGAAACCTGTACCCTCTCCATGGTAGATGATGCCATCAACTATAATCTTAGCATGGCAGCTGACACCTACGAGACTCTTCTGCGCCAAATGCCAGAGAAGCAACGCAATGTCTTCTTCGCTATCTCAGCAGAAGGTGAAGCTAGAAGTGTCAAGAGTGGAGCTTTCGCCAAGAAATACCACCTTCCATCACCAAGTTCTGTCAACTCTGCCTTGAAGGGATTGTTGGAAAAAGACTTCATCACCCAAGAGGGCGATGCCTATGTAGTATATGACAAGTTCTTCGACTTGTGGGTAAAAAAGTACATGAAATAAAAGTCAAAAGTGTCTTAGGTTACTTTTGGAAAAGCAACCTAAGATACCACTTTTACACCCTCCAATATTTTGGTTAAAAATCCAAAAGTTCTTGGGTCGGGTCGTTATACAGTTCTACAAACTTCTCAAAATCGTCTAATGGTGATTTTGTAACAACCGAACTTATACCTTGTAACGAAGCAAGAATTAAGTCTCTGTCATTTGATGCCACAGCCTTATCCAGTAGTTCGTAGTGCTTTGTCAAAGCCTTATCACGTTCCCCAAAGGTACCTTCCATAAAAGTCTGGGCTGTTTTAAATTTTGCTATAGTCTTAGCAATTTCAACTTTACCCCATTCTTGCATTTGCTTTGTACGTTCTTGGGCTAACACACATTCTTTAAACATACCAGCGATGTTTTGTGCGGCATCAAGAGTACGCTCTGATGAACGCACTAAATCTGACAAAGACTGTCCAATTTCTTGCACTTCACCAATGATATCATTGTTTTGTTCACAATTTATTGGATATGCTTCTTCATTTGAAGCATATTCTGTTATATCATACGAATCACTCATAATTATTTATTTTATAATTTGGAATTACTAATATTTTTATAATCTTGCGTTGCTTTAGCAATAGCTTGTATGTCGTGCAAGGTCAGGGATTCACCATTTTCAAGATATTTCTCACGCAAAGGTTCATAAACAGCCATAAAGCCTTTGTTGGCTTTAGCAATAGCTCTTATTATCTCTATCGCACGCAAAGAACTTGCTTTCCCTTCTTCGTAGCCTTCAGTCATTACCTTTATATTCGAGATTATATTTTTCTGGAATTCCCGGTGTTCTTCTACCAACTGTGTATGTTTGTCAAGCTTATCCAGCAATGCGCTACCAACAAAGGTAAGGGCTGCTGCACCCATTGTCATCTTTGGATTACTCTTCATCCATTTTCGAGTCTGTTTGTTCATAAGAGCATGAGAAAACGCATCTACGGTCTTATTTATGTGGGCATCTAAATCCACAGAAGCATCATTAATCGTTACTTCCTGCAAATCAAACGATTGCATCGAGACTTCTATACAGTCTTTTTGTGTGGCTAACGTTCGTCCTCCATTACCACTCCTCACAATATTGATGAGTTCTGCACCCAAGTATATATTGCGATAAGCATATGCTCGCACATAATCCAACCAATAGTTTATTTTCGTATTGGAATCATTAAGTTCTTCATACTCATACTTAGCGACATCATATAGTTTCTTAAGCTCATTCGATTTATCTGTCAGTTTTTTCTCATCTATCCATAATCCACCGTACGAAGAAGTTTCTTGTCCCTGTACATATCCAAGTTTAGACATAACATTAGCCAGTCGGTCATCCTCAAGCATGCTTTTTATCTCGGATAAGTCTTGAGACATCTCTGCATTGTGTTGCTTAACGAACGGCAAGTCATCTTTTCTCAGCAAATCAGGATCACCTGTAGATGCTGATTTCTGAATTTTCTCTTGGTAATAATCATATACCTCATCCAACTCAGTTTCGGCACGCAATGAGTATGTGTAGAAGAAACGCAGTTTAGCGTCATAGTATCTTTTACCTGCAACTATCTTGCTTACTGGATTATCTTTAAGCATCGCCTTGTCGTTAAGGTCAAACAACTTCTTGAGTTCTTCAAAAAGTTCGATATAAGTATCCCTATTTATGACATCCTTATTTAACGGAATACTCAAGCCGTTGTTCAATCCATCATAAAGTGCATCCTTTACATTGGCAAACGCCGATGCAACATCCCGTTCTTCCTTAGCATTTTCTATCGTCAGTCTGCTCTTTTCGTTCTTGTAGTTCTGCAAGTCCTCTAAAAATTTATTATACTTTTCTTTTTTCTTCTTTATGCTATAATATCTCCATGCGAATATGATTAACACAATCAATGGTTGTATAAACAATATAATCACACTAATTATAGAAACTATCGTGAACCATTTTGAGAAGAACTTGGGAGCTTCCTTAACTTCTTCTGGTCTTACCAACTTAGACAACACACTTTGTGTATTGTCGTTATTAGATGCAAGGTCATTGTATTTCTCTGTCAAAGATTCAATATTAACGAACAGTTTCTTCATCAGTTCACTTTTAATCTGCCAATCTATACATAGCTTGCCATTTTCATCAAGAAACACAGACTTATAGTTTTGTTTCTCTTCTTCAAATTCAGGAGAAACAGTTGAACCGTAAAGGTAAAGCATTCCTAACCGTCTCAACTCTTTTGAGCGTTCTCTATCACACTGCAACAATGTTGTACCATGAGCATATCGTTTTGACAATTCAAGACAAGCCTTACCATCACATTCCTCGGCCATTAATTGAAGATTTTTTGTTGAGACATCCTCATAATTTAACTCATCAGGTTCAGACGTACAACTGACGTTACATCCATTTCTGATTAACGCTTCTTTCAATTTAATTGCATTTATCGCATCATCTACATTTAACTGAAAAGGACAAGAGGAAGTTTGCTTTATCATATCCTTGATATCCGAATCCAAATAATCCAAAATTATGTTTACAGTCGACAACTGTCCCAAGCCATAATCCAATACAGTTATAGTCATAAATCAATATTTTTTAGTCCAACTTCTTAAATTCAAAGTCATTAGCATTGCAACATGCTTTCTTGTAGTCGAAAGCATAGAGGCGCATATATGCCTCCTGCACTTCCTTGGCTCCATTGTAGAAAGGGGTAGAGGTGTGCTGTTGAGTTGTGACTGTCACTACCATTTCTGGAGTGAGAACGGTGCCGTTAGAACGCTTGATACGCTTCGGCTTTACTTGAAACACCTTGCTCATAGTTTTATACGTTTTAAGTTATTATTCTTATCATATATTATGTTACTTTGCAACATACCTTTCAGACCGCAAAAGTAAAAAAAAAATACAAATATACAAGTCCATAATGGTTCATATACTAAAAAAAATCAGCAAACAGCAATATTAGAGGCAACACTAACACCACTTTTTATCTTTTATAGAAGATAAAAACAAATTTTACGCACATTTTATCCATTATAAAAGATAAAAGTTGTATATTTGCAGAAAATTTCATTTATAAAAGATAAAAGTATGGCAACTATTATTCGTCAATCATACATCGACAAGATAGAGAGGTATCTTGGTAAAGAGACCATCATTGTCTTAGTGGGGCAACGACGTGTGGGCAAAAGTTACATGTTGAAAATGATTCGTGACCTCAAGAAAGCAGATGAAAACAACAATATCATCTATATAGATAAGGAAAAAAGGGAGTTTGATGATATTCAAACATACCAAGACCTCAACAACTATATCGGGCAACATTTCCTGTCCGATAAGCATAACTATGTCCTCATCGACGAAATACAAGACATCAAGGAATTTGAACGTTCTATTCGTAGCTATCGCACGGAGCCTAACACAGACATCATCATTACTGGTAGCAACGCTCACATGCTGAGTAATGAGTTAAGTACTCTCATCGGAGGTAGATATAAAGAAATATACATCCAATCACTAAGTTACAATGAGTTCTTAGAATTTCATCATTTGACAGACAATGATGAGTCACTCACACAATATATTCAATATGGCGGTTTACCCGGCTTAGCCAAGATAGGGCTTGAAGAAGACGATGCCCGTGAATACCAAATGGATATTTATCATACGGTATTATTGAAAGATGTGATTATGCGCAACAAAATAAGAAACGTTCCGTTCTTGGAAAACTTGGTTCGCTTCCTCGCTGACAACACTGGCAAGCTTATCTCAGCAAACAGCATTGCCAAATACATGAAATCACAAGGCGAGTCGATAACATCTACAGTCATCATCAATTATATATCTTTTCTTTGCGAAGCCTATATCTTGCACAAAGTCAACCGCTATGACATTCATGGCAAGCGAATCTTTGAGACCAACGACAAGTTCTATTTTGAAGACAATGGTATTCGCAATGCCATCGCAGGTGGAACAAGAGAGGGCGACATCGAAAAAGTGATAGAAAACATCATCTACCAACACCTTATTCGCTTAGGCTATCAGGTATATGTAGGGCAATTGCAAGCTGCTGAAATCGACTTTGTTTGTACAAAGCCTGGAGGGGAACGCATCTATGTACAAGCCTCCTATATAATCTATGATGATGCTACCAGAGAGCGAGAGTTTGGCAACCTACGTCTCATCAAGGACAACTATCCCAAGTATGTCATCTCCATGACTCCGCTTCTCACCAAGAACGATGATGGCGGCATTACGCATCTCCATCTTCGTAAGTTTTTAAAAGAAGGGTTGTAACGAATTACGAACACAGCGTATTCGCAATTCATTACAGTTATTTATATGAAGAAAGGGAACGTCATGCGTTCCCTTTCTTCACTCCTCCCCATTCCTACATTCGCCATCTTCATAACTTTCCATCATATTCTTAAGAATACCGATTATTTCCTGTCTTAGGCACTCAGGCTTCAGCACGATGATATTCCTGCCGTGCCACAGCAACTCCTGCAAGAAATCACGGCTTGGGCGAACGGTCAAGGTATATTCCCGATACATTCCATCCTTCGACTCTTTCACTTTCTGTTGACTCTCATGCAAGGGCACTTCCTCTATGAGATTGTATTCGGGATAGAAAGCACGGATGCGAATGTTCTCTACGGGAACGTCCTCCATGCGATAGATACCATAGCAATCCTCGTAATACTTCTCTGGAGTCAAGAACTTCTTCATCTCCTTCGACAACGGATGCTTCTCGCAAATCACCTTCAAGAAACTGATGCGATCGAAAGGAAGACAGCGAACGAGTTGCTTTTCATTCACTCCAATCACGTACCACCGCTGCTTGAAATATCTCACGAAAGCAGGCTGAATCACCATGTCGCTTTCCGCCCCAAACGCACTGACGTATTTGAATTTCAGCAAATATTGCTTATCTATTGCCGCAAGAATATCATCTAGATACTCCGTATTATAGGGAGGCGTGTCGAGCATTACCTTGTTGTGATACTTCAGCATATCGCCCAACGATGAAAGACGCATGCTACTAAGCAACCACTCCGTCACCTCATCGTCCTCCACCGGGTCACGCTTTATGTAATACCGATAGCCATCGCTCTTGTCACACTCCACATTGATTCCAAACTGCGACAATATCGCTGCACGATAACGATGAAAGGTACGCAGCTGCAATTCCTCGCCAAAAGGATTGGCATTGGCATCCCGCCACTCGTTCGCAATCTCCTCGAATGTAAGATGCCGCTGTTCCAGCCGAGCTATCAGCCAACAATAGAATTTTACACGATTGTCCATAATCTACAATAACTGTTCACAAGAATAGTCCTAACGACCATTTACTAGAAATGTCCAAAAAAGAAAAGGAGAAAAGATAGCCAACAAAATGGTAATGCTAAATGCCGGTTTACTAACTTCTGTCATATACCGATGCCCAATACGCTTGTGCCCGATGCGTTGAAGATGCCCTGTGAACGAACTCGTTTCTCTGCATGAAACACATGAATTTTTAATAATACTCACACAGACCTTATTGTCTATGTCAGCTTTCTTGCTGCCTCTATCTTTTCTCCGAAAATCCTTCTCTAATATTGATGGGAAAAAATATCCATAACCCTTTATCGGGTTAAGGATATCACTCCACCAAATCGACCGTCCAGTTCAAACTCTGAATCTTCAAGTCGAGCTCTCGATACTGCTTGGCGTAGGTGTCCGCCTCCTTGCGAAGAGCGTTTACGTCGATGGTTCGAACATATTTCAGTTCGTTCCTACCAAAGCGAGTATCATTGGCAGCTACGTGTCTAACCACCTCTTGCAGTGCCTTGACACGCATCGACAAGACATCTCTCTTGGCAATCAACCGAGTCAAGGACACACCATCATGGAGAGTCTGGACATTGGTGATGTTGATGCGATAAATCAGATCCTCCAACTGTACGAGAGCCTCATCCAGTTCCTTGTACAATTCCTCTACGTTGTCGCAAGGCTTGTCGCCCTCCTGCACCTTGGCGCTCTCCTTGATGCGCTGTTTCAGCTCAGCCACCCTCTTCTGCAAGTCGGCTCTGATGCTCAATGCTTCTGCTAACTTCATAATCTTCTCCTTTTTATCTATGACGTTAAACTTCTTGTTTTATTATATGCTATTTCATTCTGGTCGGATTCAGCGTATGCTTACCACCGAACTCATTTACATCTTCCTCGATGAGTTTCTGAAACCACGAAGGCTCATACTCAAGCGAACCAATCTCAGCATCTCTTGTGTCGCAGACCTCATTCTCATATTGCAAATGAACCTTTACCACGAAATCATCCATGCGAAGGATGTCGGGCAAACAATAATCTTGGTGCGTATGCAAGGCATGCATGGCATAGCAAACACAAATATCAGCAAACTCAGGTTTATGAAGATAACATTCATCCCAGGAATCACCATCATCCAATTCGTTTTTGAATGTTTTATATCCTTTCTCTGTAGCCCCAACAAAATTGCCAAAAGCACCATTCAAGATAGAGTCCATCTTATAACGCCCAGCACTCATCAGCTCATCTTGCAAATGAATCATATATTGGAAATCCGAGCCATAATAATCATCGTTCTCGAATTTCACCACGGCATCATCATCTCCATACTCAAATCGCAAGACTCCTTCCACCTCATAACGATAGCGGTCATCTACCTTATAAGGCGTATGAAACAAGGTGCGCCACATGTTCCTGCACTGGGCATAACATTCCTGGGTCAGTTTGAAAAGCTTATCGTTCTGATAGCGGAATCTCTCCACTTCGGCAGGAGTCGGATGAAGCATCATCTCATTCAATACCACGTATCTCACCCCAAGCAACAACTCGATGACATCATGTTCGCTTTCACTCATGTGACGTAGGAAAAATGATTTTGCCAAATCATAGTTCACGATTTTCTTCACTCGTTGCTCCACGTTTTGCAGCACCTCACGTTTCTCATCGACAGTTGCCACCTCTCGGATATAGTTGAGAATCCCTGTATAAGCATCTTCGTCATCATATCCTTTAGCCTCAATCCTATCTATAAGTTGAATCCAATTTACCTTCATCTTCACTAACTATTACTCCATTACTTACTTCTATTATCTTATCGTCTCCAAAGCTACCGCCCCGTATCTTGTAAGGAGAGTTTCGCTTCAACGTTTTCTCCAAATACTCCAAATCCTTGGGACGGAGATGAGTGAGAGCGAAGTCCACCTCATTCAGTTGCGACTGATTGCTCAGGGCAAGATGCTGAAGGTTGTGGCACATGAAGATGTCCAAGCGACGCAACTTGTCGTTCTTACTCAGATTCAAAGACACCAAGTCCTTGGCGCCCTCGATATGCAACTCCTCCAAGAGAGGATTGGCAGAGAAATCCAACTTCTCATTTCTGATTTCTTGAAAGTCGATGAACTCCAACAAAGGGTTCTTGCTCACATCAAGCTTCTCCTCACCATAGCCCGAATATCCCAAGATACGCAAGTTAGGACATTCCGTGAGAATGACATCCAAGGTCTTCACCTCGAACATGCCACAACCATCGAATCCGATGATGGCATCCTCCTCTTCCGAGTAGATAGTGATGGTGTAATTGACACCCTTCTCTGGATAGGCATGACCAGCCTCTACCCAAGCCAATTTCTCTGAGGCTGGTTTCAACTTGCCAGTCAAGACCTGTACCTTTCCATCGCCCCAAGCAATTCTTGCCTTGCTGTCTTTTTTCAGCATCAAGTGCAAGCCGACGGTCTCGCCCATCGTCCAGTCCAAAGTCTGGATATTCATTGTAATCTGTGCCATAATTCCTTGCTTTTATGTTTACAACTGCAAAATTACAAGTATGGTGTGTCAAATCATGGCAGAGGCTAGAAAAATTATCTCAAAAATCTTTGTATCACCCGATGCCAATAGTCCCACGAATAGCCCACGGAAGGATGATTCACCACAAGAGCTTTCACATGTTTGCCGCCAGGCATCATATAGAAACCATTAGGTACCCAAGTACCTTCTACCTCTATGTCATTACTATCCACCCAATGAACATCCGATGCATTCTCATGTAGCCAGTTATCACCAGGCAAATTATTCCAAAGCCGCTTGCCCCATACGATGATGTACTCTGGCTGATACTTTTCGACGACCTCAAAGAAAGCCTTTCCAGCTTGCTGATACTGCTCGGAAGTACCAGCCACACGAGGACCACCCATCGCCACTTGCAGATAGTTGAAGAAAATGACCGAGTTCCAAATCTTCATTCTCATCGTTTGGTCAGTTTCCTCACCCACCAACGAACGCTCGAACTTCAAGAAAGTCCGCATCCAGTTCTGCCGTTCTTTGCTCTCATCAAGATAATCCCTGAGGACATCCTGCGTGAAAGTCATACATTCCCGATGCAGACGGCAGTCGCCACAATCCGCACACTCCTCATCACAATAATGGCTCTCGCCCAATATCATGATTCGCTTGCCGAAGATGCCCCCGTTGGCATAATCCTTGCCAACGAAGGGCTGAAAGAAGACATTACTATTCATAATACTTTAGAATAATGAAACTATCCAATCCCAAGCCATGGTTCCCAAGTGGATGGCCCAAGAAATCACCACATAAATCAACCAGCAAAGCACAACGATGAACACAGCCGTCCAAAATGCTTTCTTGTTGACCTTGCAGATAATCTCCTTGTCGTCTTCGATGTACCCCGTAATCAACTTCAAGTTGTCAACGTAAGAACGTTTGAACACATCCAGCACGTCACCTATATAGAAAGGTATAGCACCAATCAGCACATCCATCAGGATGTTGTAGATGACAGCCAAGGTGAGCGGAATCGACTTGACCACACAGAGACTGTAATAGATAAACGGAAAGGCGAACATACTCGACAGGGCATCGCCGATACCAGCAGGGAGAATGAAGCCAAGAATAGAATCCAAAAACCATTTGTCCATATACTTAGCCGTACTTACCATAATGCGATAAGACGACCTGTTCATCATCTCTTGTCGCTTCGCCTCTTTCTTGTCAGTAATCATTTTATACATTTTTTGTTCTGCCATATCTACCACGTTTATTATTCATCACTCCCAAAAAATGCCCATGCTTTCATGCAAGAGAAGCATGTATCAATAGTCCAGCCAATGCACGAACCAATCGTAGCAATCCACCAAGCAATATTATACCCTGTGGTATAGTTGGTTGCCTTGAAAAGG
>ERZ808240.5331-NODE-5331-length-10550-cov-5.109385_pt1 | contig 10550 bp, 9 predicted proteins | sample MGYA00521084_ERZ808240 | MGnify/ENA primary metagenome ERZ808240 (study PRJEB31516, sample SAMN03275571) | gut metagenome | biome: mammalia-associated habitat; material: feces | host: Papio cynocephalus | place: Kenya | collected 2012-08-06 ... | reverse complement strand
CTACTTTTTTAATTATATTAATCAAAAATTTTCTTGTGCTTTTTCAAAAGACGGGTATAATATTTATTGTACCTCGAGGTGAAATATTATATGAAAAAATATAAATTATTAATTTTATTATCAACTTTGCTATTATTACAAGGTTGTAATAATTCAAGTAATTCAAGTAATTCATCAATTGAAAAAACTGATGAAGTTGATGAAATTTTTGATTTTAATGCAACTCAAGTAAATTCAGAAACAAAAATAAAATTAAGCTGGAATAGTAATGAAACAATTGAAAAAATTAAAATTATTAATAAATTTGGAGATAACGAATTAGTTAATACCGAACTTAGCAAAACCAGTCTTAAGAAAAACGAGACAACCATATATGGGGAATATGGAAAGCAAAAGGTCACTCTTGAATTTTTTTATGATAATAATAAATCTAAGAAAGTTGAAAAAGAAGTTGGCTTATTTACAGATGAATATAATATTTGCCCACTCGGTGCAACTATGCCTGCTATTCTTTTTACTTTATATCATAACGAAATAACGGATAATGGTAGAATTCCTACATATTGTGCATTTTCAAGACCTAAAATCTATAACTATAATCATCTGCCAAGCGATGTTAAAATGGCGCCATTTATTGACCATAATAGTTATGAAACAGCAAATCAGGATTTTTGGAAGTTTTATAATTGGGTATATGACTTATATGATTTAAACAAAAATTCAAAATTTCATTTATATATCAATGATTATTGGTTAGAAAATTCAACAATTTTAACTAGATTTTTAAATCGAGCTAACTATGATGTAATATTGATGTCAGATGGTAGTGCAACTACAACTATGGTAAACAATGTTTTAAATGATAGTAACTCATCAAATGTAGATGCTAAATATAATGAGATGAAATTAAAATATGAAGAATATAAAATAAAACTTGAAACTGTTAAAAATGATGTTAACAACTTTACAAAATTAACTAATATATTTAGAGAGACTATTGATCCAAACTATGCATATATTATGGTCAACGAAGAAGACAATTTCAAATGGTGGATACCACGTATAAGAAATACAACCTTTGCACCATTAAATAATGATAAATTTAAAGAATTTAGTACTTTAAAAAACTCAAATGGTGAAAATAAAGTAGTGGAAAAAAGTCTGTCAACTGCTTTTAATACTTTTGAAGAAAATGAAAAAACCGAATTATTTAAATGGATGAATTTAAGTGAAGGTGCATTTGAAAAAGCAAATAAGCTCAATAAAAAACCAATGATTGTTTTAGGAAGCTATGAATGTATTAATTTGGAATACTATATGCCGGCTATAAGAAAGTACTATGGTGATGATTACGTATATTATTTTAAAGGACATCCTAATATATTAATAGATGAAACTCAAATGGGCATACTAAAAACATTTGGATTTGACAATGAAGAAATTTTAGATGCAAATATACCAGCCGAATTATTTGCTTTTGCAATTGAAAATATTAATTTATCTGGTTATACATCTTCAACATTCACTTCATGTAAAGACGAGCAAGTTTCATTTGTTTTTTACGATTATTATAGCTATTTAAACGCTTCAGACACAGCATCTGGTTTTGCTTCTTACGGAAACATCTTTGAACAATTTATTTCAATGGTCAGCGATTTAAAAGCAAAATTAAATGATTCAAGCAATCATAACTATGATGCTATATATGAACAGTACATAAACGAAATTAATAGTTACTCTGACAATGCTATTCTAATAGAAAGCCCGGTTAAAACAGAAACAGCTTATTCTTCATTAACTAAGTTTTCTATTTATGATAATGGCATTATTACAAATTATCCAAAAGCTTAATCACTAATTTGAAACATTCTGATTTCAAAGTGATTCTTAATATTGGCAAGACTAGAAGAAATACCATAAAAACACTATTTAAAGTTTAAATTATTTATCAAACATCAAGCTAGATATTAATTTAAAAAAATATTATTTTAAATTTAGCAATTAAATTCTTTGAACTTTTATCAAACCATATTTATTTAGTATAATGATTTTATTTTTTTATAACCATTTAAAGTATATAGAACATGAAATTTTTCATTTTCTAAATTATCTAAAGCTAAATAAATAATATGTTCATGATTAACACCTATTGAATGTAAATAGTTTGCAAAAATGTCTCTGAGAAGTACTGATTTACCACATCTTCTAATGCCCGTAACAATTTTAATTAGCGAATTATTTTTTATAATATTAATTCATTTAAATAACGCTGTCTTTGTATTAACATAAATCTCTTATTGACTATTTTTCTTATTTATAAGAATTTTAGTCAATTATATTTTTACTAACGCTTTATTAAGATTTTAATATTGTGTGCTAATTAATGTTTTTGTTTAGCAAGATAAACAAGTCTTTCTTCTTCTTGTTTATGAATCTTATTAAAATTCTTTTGTTGTTTCTCAATGAACTTATAATCATTGAAATAATTTAAATCTAATCTTCTTCTTACAACATTTAAAGTCTTTGAAGCTTCTTCTCTTGCTTTTATAGAATTGGCTTCTAATTTTTTATAAATAGAAGTTATATCTTTTTCAAGTTCATGTCTCTTCTTTCTTATTGGATCTAAAGTATTGTTGATGACTTTAGCTAAAAATTGCTTAACCTCAACATCACCAACTCCACCTTTTTGATATGCTTTCTTTAATTCATCTAAACTTTTATATTTAGAATAATACATCTTAAAGTCTTCATCTTTTGATAATGCCTCTAAATATATAAACACAGGATTATTATCAGTATGACCAGGATCCTCTACTTTCAAATGAGTAGGATCTGTAAACATAGTTTTAACTTTATCATTGACTGTTTTTTCATCATCAGATAAATAAATGCAATTATTTAATGATTTGGACATCTTACTTTTACCATCTATTCCAGGAAGTCTTAAACAAGATGAATTTTCAGGTAATAAAATTTTAACTGGTTTAAATGTTTCACCATATAAGAAATTAAACTTTCTTGCAATTTCATTAGTTTGCTCTATCATTGGTTCTTGATCTTCGCCTGCTGGAACAATAGTTGCATTAAAAGCTAAAATATCACTAGCTTGGCTGACTGGATAATTTAAAAAACCAGCTGGAATAGAATCATTAAATCCACGTTGCTTAATTTCATTTTTAACAGTTGGATTTCTTTCTAGTCTACTTAAAGTCACAAGATCTAAAAAGTAACTAGTGAGTTCAAAAAGTTCTGGAACTTGAGATTGAACAAAATAAATGCATTTGTCCATATTTAATCCACAAGCTAAATTATCTAAAGCAACCTCAATTATATTGTCTTTAATTTTAGTAGGATTACCATAATTATCAGTAAGTGCTTGAGTATCAGCAATCATTACATAATACCTATCAAAACAATTCTGATTTTGAAGCTCAACTCTTCTTTTTATAGCACCAACATAATGTCCTAAATGTAGCTTACCAGTCGGTCTATCACCAGTAAGCATTATTTCTTTCTCTTCTTCCATAATATGCCTTCGTTTTTAAATTAAATCCTTTAAGTAAGGATTATTTTCTTTTTCATTTTTCAAATTAGTTATCTCACCATGTCCTGGATAGATAGCTAACCATTCATTTAAATTAATCAATTTTTTTAGCGAATCATTTGTAAGCGATGGCTTGGAAGCAGCTAAATCTGTTCTTCCAATTCCACCTTTAAATAGAGTATCGCCTGTAAAAATAGCGTTCTCATCTTCTAAAAGATAGCAAACACTGCCTTTTGTATGAAAAGGGGTATGAATGACTTTAATTTTATGTCCACTTATTTCTAAATCTTCATTATCTTTAATAACAACAGGATTGATATTTACTTTTACTTGATGCCCCATCATTTGGGAAGCATTTAATATTGGATTAGTTAATAATTCAACATCATCTCCATGAATATAAACTGGGATATCATATTTAAACATTTTTAAAAAAGAAGTCACACCTTTTATATGATCAAAATGACCATGTGTTAATAAAATACCTAAACACTTACTATGATGTGAAGTTACATATTCATATATCTTCTTATCAGTAGAACCTAAATCGATTATTAAGCAGCCCTCATTTATCTTCCCAACAATATAAGTATTGCTTGCTAGTTCGCTGCTATTATTAAATTCAAAAATTTTAACCATAACTAATTATTAATTATAACCTATAAGTTAATTTTTAACAAATTATTAATAGATGATAATTGCCGCTTTTTATATTTTTTAACACTTCTTTAAATATATAAAATGGTTTATTTATAAGATTACCATTTATGTGTTAAAATATTCATAACTATGGAGGATTATTATATGAATAAGAATAAGAAAATTTTAGTTTCTATTTTTTTATCTTTGACTATGTTTACATCATGTAATCATAAAATGATTGATGGTGCTCTTACTCCTATAAGTATTCCTGAAAATGGTGTTATTATTGATGATTTAAAAGAATTTAAAAGTCTTGTTTTGAATAATTCTAAATCTATTGAAGCAAAAGATTCTTTAGGGTTCTCTTCAAATGATGGTTATTTTAAATTTACTGGCTCTTTATCTGTTGGTAACATCAAAGCTTCAAATATATATCAGCTTAATATATCCAATATAAAAACAGATTATAAAATAGTTGGATTAAGCAGTAACAACCTAGATGATTTAAAGGCTAGTGTTTCTATTTCATATGACTTAGAATTCGCTAATAATATGAAGGAATTAAATAATTTATTGCCCAATTTAAATCTTCCGTCTACTTCTATTTCAAAATCATCATTTACAGCCAACTATTATCTTTTAAGCAACAATGTATATGCAGATTTAACAGGTTCAAAAAAAGTTATAGATTTATATTCCGAAATAAACAACTCATTGTTTACAAAGCAACTAACAGCTTCAAATTACTATAAATTTTCATATTCACTTCCTGACCTATCAAATTCGAACGAAAATCCTAACTTAATTAAATTTATTGACTCGATTTTTAATCAAAATTCAAAATTAAATAAATATTTAAATGAAAACTATAAATTAGAAAATAGAACTCATGGTGATAATGTTTATTCAATAACAGCAAAGGAAACAGTAGATACGTATACTAAAAATGTTAAAGCTTTGTTTAATAAGACAAAATATAATGATTATTTTAAAAATTTTACTATCAATAATAATCAGGCAGTTGATTTAAAAAGGATTGTGTTTGTTGCTGATAATAATGGTCCTAAATACTTAGGTGCTACTTCTTATATCGATGCAAGTTTTAACATTCAAACTCCTATGGACAAAGGTGCAAATCAAACTGTAACTTTAGGATATGTTAAAGATTCCTTTAATCTTTTAAATAGAGATGATACTGTCAATTTAAAAGAATTCACTGATGATAAAAATAGCTATCATCAAATAGTTTTAAATAATGAGTAATTAAGTTTAGGTTGTTTTATAATTATTTAGTATAATTATATGGTTAAAATTATTGAGGTATATAATATGGCTAATGAAGAATATGTAATGAAAGATGAAAAGAAAAGTAAGGATACTGGTTTAATTCTCATTCTTTTCTTTTTAGGTTGGTTAGGAATTGATAAGTTTTATTATGCTAAAAGCTTTAAATTAGCTTGGAAGTTTGCTTTAGTAAAGCTAGCTTATAACATTATCTTCTTAGGAATCATCTGGAATATATATGACATTGTCAAAGCATTCCAAGGAAAATATGAATTTGATGCAAGAGAATACTTTGCATAATTTAACATCATTTAATTTTTATTTGTTACAATATAAGTAGGAGGATTTAATTTATGGATATTAAATTTTTTAAAAACAAAAACACAGGTGAATTCAGAATGGTCATGAAAAACATTGCTGATCCTGATTGGGTTGAATTAAAGGCTAATTCAACTGATGCCGCTGTTGAAAAACATGTGCCTGTAGTCGAAGAATCAGGTGATAAAGTGATTGTAACAGTAGGTTCAGTTTTACATCCAATGACTGAAGAGCACTTCATTTCTCATATTATCTTAGTTACTGATAGGGAAAGTCTAATGCACAATCTAAAACCAAATGATGAGCCTAAAGCAACATTTACCTTAGCACAAGGTGAAAAAGTTGTAGCTGCTTATGCATACTGCAACTTGCATGGACTCTGGGTTAAAAACGTTTAATAATTAACACTGCCATAACGGCAGTGTTTTTTATAGCATCAATGAAACATTGTCATCTTTGATGGTGATGATTTTCTTTTGATTCAACATAAAAATAGCTTCTTTAAATCTTAGTGAAAAATTAGGATCGTTTTTTTCGTAGCCTAAAAGATCAGCAAATATTGCCCCTAATTCATCTACATCAAAGTATTTAAATGAAGAAACAAATTCTTTGATTCCTTGCATAAATTCAACAGTTGATAAATCTTCTATTTTTCTAGTTTCTTTATTAGACTTTCTAAATTTAATCATTCCTTTAGAAACATCCATATAGAAGCCATCTTTTTCAATGATGATCCCTATATTATTTTTCATATAATCAATATATCTATTCAAATCAGAATTGTTAATTTCTCTAACAATTTCTTTTTTAACTGGTTGCAAAAAGTTGAAAACTTCATCATATTTATTATCATTTAACATTTTTTCAATTTCTTCTCTTGATTTATATTCATCAAATGAAGAAATGATTTGTTTAATTTCTTTTTGATATTTTTCATCATTTGCTTCATATTTACATGTTTTTTTCTTTAAAAGATAATTTCTATACATTTCATCTATAGTATCTATTTGATCATCAATAACAAAAAATTCTTTTAATGGATTTAATATAAAATTAATAGTATCCATATAGAAGATAGGAAGTGAATAAGTTCTTATTAAAAATTTAGGAAGAGATGAATATATCTCATTTTTATTATTTCCAGATATGAATATATCCGGTAGAAGTGCAATTCTGCTTAGTGGTTCATTTATATTTTCAATAATCAATGGAAATATGGGATTTTTAATAACGAGTTTATAATCTCTTTTTTTCAGCTCTTTTTCTAGTAATTTTATAAATGATTTAGGAATTGATCTTATATTGAACGAATTTAAATAAAGCAATGATGGATCAACTACATACTCAGGATATATTGAGAGTCTTTGGTCAATATAATTCTTTTTAGATATAAATAATGCGTCTGTTGCAATCCTTAATGATGAAAAAATTTCATAGTCGTCAAATTCATATGAGTCCACAATTATAGCATGCTTATATTGGTTTGTATTTACATAAGGAAGGAGCTCAGTTTTAAGGATTGTTACTGGAAATCTTACTGGTATAACATCTTTTAGAATATTGATTTCTGACAAATCAAAATCCAAATTATTTTCTCTAATTTTTTCTAATTTAGAAAGATATTCTTTTTGTTTGATAGTGTCTTTAACAATGCTAAAATACTTGTCCTGTTTCAGCCTGTCAAAATTGTTAACACTAGTAAGTAAAGCAAAGATTAAATCGCATTTTAAATTAGCAAATAAGCTCTGTTGATTTTTATATTTCATGCTTTTTAACCTTTGATAGCTTCTAATAAGTGACGTGAAATAATAATATTCAAAAGCATTTAAACTTTTGTTACTATCAACTATTTTTTTTACTTCTTCCTGCAAAACCATTGATGATTTATTTAAATTAGATAGAAACAATGAGTATTGATAAAATTCATCATACTTGCCATGCAATCTATTATAAAAATGTTCTTGTATATCAGAAAAATTGGCTGTTAAAAATTGCATATTATCATCCAAAAAATATCCAATATACAAATTTATTTTATTTTTTATTTCTTTATATAAGTCGACCAATCTTAAACAATTTTCATAGATTTCCTTACTATAAGCATAATCTTTAAAAGCTTTTTTAATTACTTTATTATCCAAATTAAAATAATCATATTTTCTTCTCATTTTATTAAATGAAACAATATATTTTATATTTGATTCAATTTCCATAACTCCATTCATATTTGATATAGATTCACCATAATCTTTTATATAATCAGGGAGTTTTTCATCTAATTCTTTTTTACTATTCAGATAACTTCTAAGTATTTTAATTAATACTTCAGCATCTGTTTTTTTACATTTTCGTTTAACTATTTTTTTTAATTGTTCTAATGCTTGAATTCTTTTGCTCCCTTTTAGATCATAATTTAAAAGCAATTCTTGTATATTGTAATTAAATATTTTTCTTTTAAATATGTTCTTGACTACAAGGGTTGATGAAGAAACGTTTTTAAACATTCGTTTTAAATCAATGAAACTTTCTTGATTTTCTTCAGTGATTGTCGCCTCAAAATATTTTTTAGGAAATCCATTATATTTACTTATAAGTTCTATCATTTCAACATATAGTTCAAAAGACTCGAATGAAGTTATCTCTTTATCGTCAAGTGATTTTATATTCATCTTCATAAGAAAATCATTAAATAATTTTAATTTGTCAATTATTTGAACCATAGTTATCATCATAAGGTCATAGTTTTGTCTTTTACCAGTTGATGTCAGACCATAAAAAACATTGTTTTTTATATTTTCAATATTAATTTTATCTAGCCTATATATTTCTTTATTAAAATTAATATCATTATATAAATCTTCAATTGTGTATTTAGATGTATCAAATGTATCAACTGAATTTATACTGCCATGTATAACAATATTCATCAAAAAATTGATCTCTTCTTCTTTTAAACTAAAAGGGAAACTACCTATGTTATCATTTGTTAAAGCAGCAACTTTATTTTTAGTTATGACATATTTTTGAAACTCAACCTTTCTTTCATTATAAAAATGAGTTGTTAATTCTTTATTTATAGTAGTAAGCATTTCTTTTTTACTATATTTACTTCCACTATAGACAATCTGTGATAAATACTTTTTTTTAAATAATTCTAATAATTTATTATAGTTTTTATCATCTTTTACAATAAATAAGACATTTTCCCTTCTTGATAAAATCTGATCTAAATATTGAATTATATAATCATTTAAAAGAGCACTATCTTGTGTTGATACTCTAATTGCTTTGTTTTGCTTTATCGATTCGTATGTTTTTAAATATAAGGAGAATGGTTTACCATCTTCATTTAAAATGTTATCAGCTGGTATTGTTTTAAAAAAATCAATCAATTTCTTATCAGTACTTTTTCCCTCAATTGCTTCTTTTAAATAGTTAAATAGCGAAGTTAGGTAAGGAAGAGATTTATCAAAAAAAGCAATGCCAGTTATAACTTTGAAATGATTATCAACATCTATTAATTTAATAGCTGATGTTATTTTAAAATATAGTTCTTGAGGATCATTGTTTTCATATATGTAGTCAACTGATATATTGTGGTTTCCTAAAATACTTACAATATATGGATTAATAATTAAAATTTTTTCATTCCGACGTATATATTTTTTATCTGAAACAGTTAATACTCTAGTTTGATAGAAGAATAATGGATAGTACTCATTATCATATAAGATAAACACATTAGAAAAAAAATGATTTATCTTATATTGTTCTTCAATTAAAACTAAACTACTTCTAAATATTTTTTCAACTTTTTCCATTTCAAAAGGCATTATTTTTTCATTGCTATCGATTATCAGTTCTTCTTTTATTTTATTATATGTTTCAAGAAGGGAAATATGAAAAAGTTCATTCATATGATAATTTTAACATAGTAATTTAAATAATTTTACTTATTTATATTTGCAAAATTAATATATATATGGTATATTAGATATATAAGGAGGTGAAATTATGGAATCAAATTTTGATGGTGGATTGCTTCAACTCATCGGTTATCGTATCCTTGGTTTCCTTGTCACCGTTTTAACAATTGGCATTTGCTATCCATGGGCTGTTTGCATGGTTAAAAATTGGGAAGTTAAGCACACAACAATAGATGGCAAAAGGTTAGTTTTTGATGGTCATGCAGTTCAACTATTTGGACATTATATCAAATGGTTCTTACTTACTATCATCACCATTGGTATCTATTCATTATGGATTGGAATCAAGATGAAAAAATGGGTTACCAAGCATACTCATTTTGAAAAATAGTATCTTTACTTTTTATTAAACTATTCATAACTTTAATTAAACGTATTAGTTTAAAAAAATGCTAGTCAATGACTAGCATTTTTTATTACTTCTTGGCTGCGACTTTCTTACGGAACTTAGCAACTCTACCAGTATCGGCGGAGAAATTTAATTTTCCAGTATAGAAAGAGTGGCATTTTGAACAAGTATCAACTTTAATTTCACTAGCAGTAGAACCAGTTTCAAATGTATTACCGCAAGTCATGCAAGTGACTTTGATACGATGATACTCTGGATGAATACCTTTTTTCATTTCTTATACTCCCTTCAGCACTAAACACGAGAAAAATCGTAAATAGGCGTATAAAGTATATCATAAGTTTGTTTTTTTGCAAGAAATATTTATCTATAATTAGCAATTACGCATACTAATTTTATTAATAGATTGTATTTCAGCATATTTTTT
>ERZ808240.5330-NODE-5330-length-10552-cov-12.144041_pt1 | contig 10552 bp, 8 predicted proteins | sample MGYA00521084_ERZ808240 | MGnify/ENA primary metagenome ERZ808240 (study PRJEB31516, sample SAMN03275571) | gut metagenome | biome: mammalia-associated habitat; material: feces | host: Papio cynocephalus | place: Kenya | collected 2012-08-06 ... | reverse complement strand
TTTATAAATTATATGAGGGAAGCATGGTTTTTACCAGAAAATTCCGGTATAAAAGTCAGATGAACGGAGAAAAGGTAATTCTAAGAATCGGCGCGGCAAATTACCTGTGCAGGATATTTTTGAATAAAAAATATGTAGGAATGCACCGTGGAGGTTCCACACCCTGTTACTTTGATGTGACGGATTATCTGGAGAGTGAAAATCGCATGGTTATCCAGGTGGATAGCACGAGACGAAGTGAACAGGTTCCGACGCTGGCAACAGACTGGTTTAATTATGGAGGTGTGTATCGGGATATTGCATTGATCCGTGTGCCCAAAACATATATAAAAGATTTCAAAATTGCCCTGGAACCGGATAGTGATCTGAAAAAAATCAGGGTATATGTGAAATTGTCAGAAAGAATGGCGGAAACAGCGACGTTGGAAATTGGTGAACTTGGAATATCGAAGGAAATTATGATTAGAGACGGAGCAGGAGAGGTTCTGATGGATGCGTCGCCGGAACTGTGGTCGCCGGATAACCCGAAATTGTATGATGTCAGACTTTCCTGCGCAGGAGATAGTGTATATGACCGCGTCGGCTTCCGGGAAATATGCGTCAAGGGAATGGATATTCTGTTGAATGGAAAACCGCTGTTTCTGCATGGAATCAGCTGTCACGAGGAAAGTGTGACAAATGGTAAGGCATTGACAGATGAGGAACGTCTTGAAAATATAAAGATTGCCAAAGAACTTGGATGTAATTTTATGAGGCTGGCGCATTATCCGCATAATGAGCGAATGGCGCAGCTTGCTGATGAGCTTGGACTTCTTTTATGGGAAGAAATCCCCGTATACTGGAATATTGATTTCGATTCCGAAGACACTTATCAGGATGCTGAAAATCAGCTAAAAGAATTGATTCATCGGGATTATAATCGTGCAAGCGTCATTATCTGGTCGGTAGGAAACGAAAACGAGGATACGGATGCACGACTGAAATTTATGGGAAAGCTGGCAGAATGTGCGCATGGTCTGGATCATACGAGAGCAGTATCAGCGGCGTGTCTTGTGAATTTCAAAAAAAATGCTATTGAAGACAGACTGGAGCAATGTCTGGACATTATCGGATTGAATGAATATTGTGGATGGTATGTGGCTGATCTGAAGACCATACCGGAACTTTTTGCTAACAGTAAGCCTGAAAAACCGGTGATTATTACGGAATTCGGAGCGGATGCTTACGCAGGACTTCATGGAACCGTTATGGATAAGGGAACAGAGGAGTGCCAGAGGTTTATTTATGAAAAGCAAATTGAGGTTATCCGCAAAATCTCTTATATAAAAGGGATGACACCATGGATTTTGTATGATTTCCGGTGCCCCCAGAGAACTTCTGTGAATCAGCGGTATTATAATACAAAGGGGCTTCTTTCCACAGATAAAAAGCACCGCAAACAGGCATTTGAGGTATTACAGAAGTTTTATAAGGAATTGGCAGCAGAAGAGGAAAAAGCAGCTTCGAATGACAGGCAGAATGATAGATAGCGATCTGATTCTCCAGGGTGAAAAGAAACAATATGGTTAACAGATTGTTGCTATAAACAGAACGGAAGATTCCGGATATAAGGAGGGGATGCATTAATACAAAAGAAAATACGGACGCAGTAAACAAAAATCAAATGAGATGACAGAAAAACTATTATGGGAGGAAGAAATGATGAAAAAAAGATGTTTGGCAGTAATGCTGGCGGTTTCTATGCTGATTGGGGTGTTCACCGGATGCTCCGGAAAGACAGATAATTCAGCAGAGGAAAGTGTTGCAGGCAGTGAGGTAAATAACTCTACAGAGACAAGTGATGAGAAAGTTACTTTGAAATGGGCATTGTGGGATTTGGAAGCAACCGCTTATTGGAAACCATTGGCTGAAGCTTATATGAAAAACCATCCCAATGTGGAAATTGAATATGTTGATCTTGGCTCGACAGATTATGAAGTTATGCTTTCCACACAATTGGCTGGAGGTGCAGATCTTGATATTATTACCAACAAGGGAACAAATGATTATCTTAACAATACATCTAAGGGAGCGTTTGAACCCCTAAATGATTTCATAGCTGCGGAGGGAATCAATACAGCAGATTATAATGGAATTATCGAGGATATTACGCTGGATGGAGAGGTTTATGCGTTGCCTTTTCGAAGTGATTTCTGGCTGATTTTCTACAACAAGGATCTGTTTGATCAGGCAGGCGTTCCTTATCCCGATAATGATACGACGGTGCAGGAGTATTTTGACATGGGATATCAGCTGACCCAGGGCGAAGGAAATGACAAAGTATATGGTCTTTTTAATCCCCCTTGGACACAACCGATTTTAAATTTTGGTGTGCAGGATGGAAAACATGAGATATATACGGATGATTATAGTATGCTGAAACCCTATTATGAAATTTTCCTGAAGGCTCAGGACGATGGCATTTGTATGGATTATGCAACTATGACGACAGCGGGAACCCATTATTCCGGAGTATTTTATAACCAGCAGGCGGCCATGGTATATATTGGATCCTGGTTTGTGACAATGCAGATGGAAAAGGTAAAAAGCGGTGAATCACAGGCTGTAAACTGGGGTATTGCGAAATTCCCCCATGTGGAAGGCGTAGAACCCGGAACAACTGTGGGTAATTATACCACATTAAGCGTTAATGTAAATTCGAAACATAAAGAGGAAGCACTGGATTTTATCAAGTTTGCTTCCGGAGCGGAAGGTGCACAGCTTTTGGCGGAAATGGGAACTTTTCCGGCTTTGATGAATGATGATGTTATAAACACCATTGCCAGCGCAGATGGATTTCCACAGGATGAAACCAGCAGGGAAGCCTTACATCCTACAAAGGTGATACTTGACTCCATGATTCATGAAAAAGCGACGGAATTTGGAGAACTGATCTATGAAGGACACTCCAATATTATGAATGGAAACTGTACCATTGATGAGGGCATAGAAACAATGAATGAAAAAGCTCGAAAGCTGCTTGAGTAAAGGAGAATTTTAATGAAACGTTTGCCGAAAGTTGTAAAACAGAATTTGGTTGCATATAGCTTTATCCTGCCGAATTTTGTGGGGTTTGCGGTTTTTACACTGATTCCGTTGGTATCGGGACTGTTCTTGTCATTTATGGTATGGGACGGATACAATCTACCGGAATTTGTAGGTCTGCAGAATTTTCAGGAGATTCTGGGGGATACCCAGATTCTCCGGGCAATTCGCAATACGATTATTTATACCGTGGCAGTGGTGCCGATTACCATGGCACTTGCATTGGGACTGGCTTTAATCTTGAACACGAAGGTACATGGAAAAGGATTTTTCAGAACGGTTTCTTTTTTTCCATATGTAGCATCGCTGGTATCGGTTACCGCTGTATGGAACTTTATTTTCAACCCGACTTTCGGACCGGTCAATAATTTCCTGAATAGTGTCTTGGGTATTCCAGTGTCGGAACTGCCCAAGTGGGCTGCGGATAATGACTGGGCAATCCCTACGGCAATTCTGTTCAGCGTCTGGAAGAGCATGGGATATTATATGGTTATCTTTCTGGCGGGTCTGCAGGACATTGATCCGCAGCTCTATGAGGCGGCATCCCTGGATGGAGCTAACCGCTGGCAGAAGTTCCGGTATGTAACAGTTCCGCAGCTTAGTTCCACGACTTTCTTTGTATCCATTATTTTGGTGATCAGCTCTTTTAAAGTATATGATATTTTTATTAATCTATTTGCTGGAGCTACCAGTAACTTGACAGATGCTACCCGCGTGCTGGTATATGAAATATACAGTGCAGCCTTCCGGAAAAATGAATACGGGCGTGCCAGTGCAATTTCAATGATTTTGTTCTTGATGGTATTGGCTATTACATTGATTCAGTTCTACGGTGAGAAGAGAAAGGAGGCAAAATCATGAACATATGCGGAAGATATAAAAAAATGAACCAGATCGTATTGTATCTTGCATTAATTTTGATAGCCCTGATCATGCTCGTTCCTTTTGCATGGATGCTTTCCGCTTCCCTTAAGCTGAATAAGGATGTTTTTACATATCCTATCCAGTGGATTCCCCAAAATCCACGCTGGCAGAATTACGTGGATATCTGGACGAAAATACCATTGGGAACCTTTATCCTCAATACGGCAAAAATCACGATTATTGTAACATTTTTACAGGTATTGTCTTCCAGCTTTGCAGCTTATGCATTTTCAAAACTACGATTCTGGGGAAGGGATCTGCTGTTTATCAGTTATCTGATGACGATTGCAGTTCCCTGGCAGACCTATATGGTGCCGCAGTTCATTTTAATGAGTAAGCTCGGACTGAATAATACACATTTGGCACTGATCCTGCTGCAGGCATTTTCCGCCTTTGGCGTATTCATGATGAAGCAGTTTTACCAGGGGATTCCGGATGAACTATGCGAGGCAGCCAGAATTGATGGAATGAGTGAATATGGCATCTGGGCAAGAATTATGCTTCCTTTGTCAAAACCGGCAATTGCGACTCTGATTATTTTTACTTTTGTGGGAACCTGGAATGATTTCCTGGGTCCGATGATCTATCTGACAAAGACAGAACTGAAGACCATCCAGATTGGGCTGCGTATGTTTATCACGCAGTATTCCAGTGAGTATGGACTGATCATGGCTGGCAGCGTAGTCACACTGATTCCGGTCTTAGTTATATTTTTAATTATGCAGAAAAATTTCGTACAGGGAATATCTGTATCGGGACTGAAAGGATAGGATGGATTTGAACAGTATAAGAGAAGAATGGATTAGCAGGATGCTGAAAATCGCAGGTCCGGTGTTGACACATTTTGCAGACGGAACATTTAAGAAGGAATTCCCTTTTGAGTTTCATCAGGAGAAGAAGGACTTTGCCATGTTAGAGGCCTTGGGGCGAACCATAACCGGTATTGCTCCATGGCTGGAGCTTCAGGGACTCTCAGGAGAGGAACGTCAGCAACAGGAAAAATACATAGATTTAACAATACGGGCAATCGGCAATGCGGTTGATGCAAAGTCGCCTGATTATGTGAATTTTTCCCGTGGAAAGCAGCCCTTGGTAGATGCGGCCTTTCTGGCGCATGGACTGCTTCGGGCTCCCGGGCAGCTGGCACACAGACTGCCGGAGGAGACAAAAGAAAATCTGATCCTGGAATTGAAAAAAACACGAAAAATTGTATGTTGGACAAGTAACTGGCTGTTTTTTTCCGCAATGGTGGAAGCAGGACTGAAGGTTTTGGGAGAAAATGACATAGACGAACTGCGGGTGATGAACGTGGTGGATATGTTTGCCATGTGGTATAAGGGTGATGGAATTTACGGAGATGGAGAAAATCTGCACTGCGACTATTATAACAGCTTTGTGATTCATCCGATGTATGTAGACCTGCTGGAATATTTCCACACATTTTCGGAGGATTTTGCGCAGGAAAGAGTGGAGGAAATCCGTCAGAGGGAACGCTCGCGGGCATCACGCTATGCAACTGTTCTGGAACGGATGATCGGACCGGACGGTTCTTATCCCATCGTAGGGCGCTCCATCTGCTACCGTTTTGGTGCATTTCATATGCTGGCACAGGCCGCACTTGAAAAGATTCTGGAAGAACAATTACCACCGGCACAGGTGCGCTGTGCGTTAACAGCAGTGCTGCGCAGGGTGATGGACGGTGAACCGATGTTTGACGAGCATGGCTGGCTTGTGCCGGGAGTATGCGGTTATCAGCCGGAACTGGCAGAGGAATATATTAACAGAGGAAGCCTGTACTTATGCAGTACGGTTTTTCTCCCTCTTGGGCTGGCTCCGGAGGATGATTTCTGGACAGGGGAAGAATGCGACTGGACCGGGAAAAAGGTATTTTCGGGGAAAAAAGCATGTATTGATCATGCGATGTACTGGTAAGGGAGGAAACAATGGTAATATCTGAGGAAATGAAGAATTGGGCATCAGAGATTCAAAAAAAATTAATTGCAAAAATGGAACCTGTGGTGAAACGGAATGCAGGCATTATTCCCTATACTGCGAAGGATGGCCACTTTGTGGATCAGACCGCTTCGGATATCTGTTGGTGGACCAATGGATTCTGGGGAGGCATTCTCTGGCAGATGTATCATCTTACAAATGCTGCATTTTACAGAGAAGCGGCGGAAACAGTGGAAAGACAGCTGGATTCGGTTCTCATGAACGCCCATGGACTGGATCATGATAATGGATTTAAATGGCTTCCGACCGCTGTGATTAACTATAAGCTGTATGGTTCTGCGGATTCTCTGAACAGAGGGATGCTCGCTGCAGTTGCCCTGGCAGGAAGATATAATCCTGCCGGAAAGTTTATCAGGGCCTGGAATGATAACCCGCCTACGGATAATCGCGGCCGCGCAATCATTGACTGCATGATGAATCTACCGCTTTTGTATTGGGCATATGAAGAAAGCAAGGATCCACGTTTCCTTCAGATTGCCGTCAGCCATGCAGATACCGCAATGGACAAGTTTATCCGTCCGGATGGCTCAGTGAATCATATTGTAGAATTTGATCCTTTTTCAGGACAGGTAGTGAAGACCTATGGCGGACAGGGGATGTTTGATGGATCTTCCTGGACCAGGGGACAAGGCTGGGGAATCTATGGATTTGTGATCAGCTATCAGCATACCGGAGATAAACGTTATCTGGAGGCAGCCAAAAAAATTGCAGATTATTTTATGGATAATATTCCGGAGAATGGCGTAATTCCTGTGGATTTCTGCCAGATGGATGATGTGGATTATGAGGATGGCACAGCAGCGGCCATTGCAGCCTGCGGTTTCCTGGAAATTGCCAATACGATTGGCGGTGAGGAGGGCAAAAAATATGCAGATGCTGCATGGAAACTTTTGAAAGCACTGGATGAAAAAAATTGTGACTGGAATCCGGAAACAGATCCCTTACTGACACGATGCTCAGCTGCTTATCATGATTTGGAGCATAATTTCCCGATTATATACGGAGATTATTATTTTATAGAAGCCGTTGGAAAAATTAATAATCAGGTTCTGTGTATATGGTAATGATTTATTGTATGGAAATGCCTCAGGGGTCAGTGTAACTCTGAGGCATTTTTCAACACGAATTCATTATGATACAACAGTTACGAGGATGGATATGGACACTTTAATTTTAAAAGACTATAAATTAGGAGATATGATTGCCAGCTACCGGACGGACAATGGAAAAAAGAAAATATCACTTTTTCTTTTGCCGGCAGATTTTCACGGGCAGGAGCAGAAAAAGAATACAGGCATGGATTGCCTGGTGCAATATAAACTGACGGGAGATGTCTATAATGAGGCATATGCACTTGGAAACAGTATGCGTAATGGCCAGTCGGTACGGCAGCTTGAATTTGTGAAACAGACGGAAAAACAAGAAAAAAGCAGCTTAAAAATAATAACAACGCTTAAGGATGAGCGTGGATATGAAATGGATCATATATTGTGCTGGGAACAAGATACTCATTTCATTAAAATCAGCTGTTGTTTTAAAAATTACAGTGAGAATAGTGTAACATTAGAGATGTTTGAAAGCTTTTCCCTGGCAGGTTTGTCTCCATATTTATACGGGGATGGGCAGGAAGGATTGAAGCTGCACCGCATCCGTTCTGTATGGTCACAGGAGGGTCGGCATGAAGTGATTCCGGTGGAGGACTTACAGCTGGAACCGGCATGGGATCCACACGCTGTCCGATGTGAACGTTATGGACAAACAGGCTCAATGCCGGTTAATAAATATTTCCCCTTTGTCGCAATAGAAGACAAGATCAACCATATTTTCTGGGGAGCACAACTGGCACATCCTGCCTCCTGGCAGATGGAGGTTTACCGTAAGGACGATGCATTATGTATCAGTGGAGGTCTGGCTGACCGTGATTTCGGTCATTGGATGAAAAATATCAATGCCGGAGAAAGTTTTACTACACCGGAAGCTATTCTTACGGTTGCCTGTACGGAAAGCTTTGATGAATTCACAAACCGTCTTGTCGAGGCTGCTGTAAGACCGGTAGAACAAGGACCAGAGATTGAGCAGGATCTTCCAATCATTTTCAATGAATACTGTACCACATGGGGAAATCCGTCCCACGAAAATATATGTGAAATTGTAGACTGCATCAAAGATAAGGGCTTTACTTATTTTGTGATTGACTGCGGATGGTACAAAAAGGCAGGGATTCCGTGGGATGTTGGCATGGGGGATTATGAAATATCAAAGGAATTGTTTCCACAGGGATTAGAGTGCACAATAAATAAAATAAAAGATGCTGGAATGATACCGGGAATATGGTTTGAAATTGAAACGGTAGGAGAGGCAGCAAGGGCATTTCATTATGAAGATCATCTTTTACATAAGGATGGCGTAGTGCTTACCAGCTATTTCAGAAGATTTTGGAATATGTGTGATCCATGGGTGGAAAGTTATCTGACAGAGAAAGTCATTGATTTCCTGAAGAGATACGATTTTGGATATATGAAAATAGATTATAACGAAACGATAGGGATCGGTTGTGACGGTTCCGAATCACTTGGAGAGGGATTGAGGAAAAATCTTGCGGCTACACAGAACTTTATCGAAAAAATCAAGGCAGAACTACCAGGCATTGTTTTGGAAAATTGTGCTTCAGGAGGGCACAGATTAGAACCGTCACTGATGGCGCAGATGAGTATGGCATCATTTTCTGACGCACATGAATGTCCGGAAATTCCTATTATTGCCGCAAATCTGCATCGTGTAATACAACCCAGACAAAGCCAGATCTGGGCTGTTATAAGAGAAAATGATTCTCTAAAGAGAATTGCTTATTCCATCAGTAGTACATTTCTGGGGAGGATGTGCATCTCGGGAGATGTAATAAAGCTGGGCAGGGAACAATGGAAGCTGATAACGGAGGGAATGAATTTTTATAAAATGATTGCACCGATCATTAAAAAAGGTCAATCCTATAAATATGGCAATAAAATAAAAAGTATTCGTCATCCTCGTGGATGGCAGGCGGTAATCCGTGTAGGAGAGAATGGTGAAGCCTACCTGGTACTGCATATTTTTGAAGGAATGCAAGGAAGGAAAATTGACTTTCAACTGCCGGAAGGCTGCCCACAGCATATCAGCAAAATTTATTCGGCTGATCCGGAAAATGTCATAATAGATAAGAAACATTTTTGTTATGACATAAAAGATGACTGGAAGGCATTAACCCTCTATTTGAGTCAGGACGATAATTCAGCTATGTCCACGTAATGAATTGCCATAAAATCGTAGATATGGAAAGAATAATGTTGTGATATAGTGAAGAAACATGATAGAATAATGATAAGAAACAATATCAGACAAGGGGGATAGCCATGCCTACCATAAAAGAAATTGCAAAGGAATGTGGAGTATCCGTTGCAACGGTATCTAACATTATCAACGGAAAAGGAAAAGTAGGAGAAGAAACAAAGGCCAGGGTATTGCGCGTGATTCGGGAAACGAATTACACCCCAAATAATGTTGCACAGAACTTGAAGATGAAAAACACCAGAAGCATCGGCGTTATTGCAGAAGATATGACGGTATTTGCCCTGCCGGATATTATTGATGGAATTACAGAGTACTGTGAAAAAGAGGATTACCAAATTCTATTGGTAAATTTGCGGCTGTATAAAAAATATGGTGAAACGTATTATCATAGGAATATCCATCGAGACATTGTGCAGAAGGAGATCCAGAAGCTGCTGTCGAAGCAGGTGGAAGGTATCATCTATGTGGCATCCCATGAGAGACTGATCAATGTGATCCCGGCGGATCTGCCAATTCCTACGGTGGTGGCATACGGATTTACCAACAAGCCGGAGATTCCTTCCGTGGTGGTGAAGGATAAGGGCGGTGCCGAGGAACTGGTAAGGTATCTGATCTCCTGCGGACATAAAAGGATCGGTGTCATCGCCGGGAAAAAGGAAAGCATCCATACCCAGTCCCGTTTGGAAGGGTATCAGAGTGCGCTGTTCGAGGCCAATCTGCTGTACGATCCGGGAATGATCGTCTATGGGGAATGGGATCGTGAAAGCGGCTATGAGCATACGGAAGAATTGGTGAAGCGGGGAGCAACAGCGATCTTCTGCATGAATGATTTTATGGCGGGCGGTGCTTATGACCGTCTGGATGAATTGGGATATATGGTAGGGAAGGACATTGCAGTGGCAGGCTTTGATAACCGGGAAATGGCAAGCTACGAGAAGCCGGAGCTGACCACCATGGGGCTGCCGTTACACGACATCGGCTACTGCGCCAGCGAGGTGATCTTAAAGCTTCTGCGGGGCGAGGAAATGCCGCAGAAAAACGGGGTGTATTCCGTGGAGTGTAAGCCTTTTATCCGGAATTCAGTGAATATGATACAATGAGCGCAAGAGAGCCAACATGCTTGCATGATTGGCGAACGGCGAATTTGATCATGATATAATAACTCATCCGTAGAAGGCATATCTGACTGCTTTCCAGCAGGGGA
>ERZ808240.5328-NODE-5328-length-10556-cov-5.206742_pt1 | contig 10556 bp, 6 predicted proteins | sample MGYA00521084_ERZ808240 | MGnify/ENA primary metagenome ERZ808240 (study PRJEB31516, sample SAMN03275571) | gut metagenome | biome: mammalia-associated habitat; material: feces | host: Papio cynocephalus | place: Kenya | collected 2012-08-06 ... | reverse complement strand
CAGTTCCTTATATCGTCCGTTCGTCAACTTACGTTGACTTCACTAAACAGTAATTATCCTCTATTATCAATCTTAGCAATATCCACGATAGAAAGTTCCTGATTATTAAATGCATGCTCAAGACTTGATATAAGTGCATGAGCTGTATCAAGACTTGTAAGGCAGTGAACGCCTGTCTCGATTGCATATCTTCTGATAAGGAAACCATCTCTTGCTCTCTCAATACCATTTTCTGGTGTATCAATAACAAGATCTATCTTATGCTCTAATATAAGGTCAAGAAGTGTAGGTGCCTCCTGTCCTATCTTGTTAACCTGGATGGCATTGACACCATTCTCACGAAGAACCTTTGCTGTTCCTCTTGATGCATATATCTTATAACCAAGTGCTTCGAATCTCTGTGCTATATCTATACCATCCTGCTTATCCTTATCTGCAAGAGTCATAATAATCTGTTTATGTTTTGGAAGTCTTATACCAGCTCCCTCAAATGCCTTGTAAAGAGCCTCATCAAAGTTCTTTGATATACCAAGACACTCACCTGTAGACTTCATTTCTGGTCCAAGGCTTATATCAGCGCCTCTGATCTTCTCAAATGAGAATACTGGCATCTTGATAGCATAGTAATCGGCTGGTTTCTGAAGGCCTGGCTCATAACCTAAGTCTCTTATCTTAGCACCTGTGATAACTCTTGTTGCAAGCTGCACAATAGGAATACCTGTAACCTTGCTGATATATGGTACAGTACGGCTTGAACGTGGGTTAACCTCGATTACATATACCTGATCGTTGTATACAATAAACTGGATATTAATCATACCCTTTACATGAAGTGCTCTTGCAAGTCTTCCTGTATAATCTGCAATCATCTCTGTTATCCTTGGAGAGATTGACTTAGCTGGATATACTGATATACTATCTCCAGAGTGGATACCAGCTCTTTCAATATGCTCCATGATACCTGGAATAAGAATATCTTCACCATCGCATACTGCATCAACTTCGATTTCCTTACCCATAAGATACTTATCTACAAGGATAGGGTGATCCTGCTTTATTCTGTTGATTATTCCCATGAATTCAACTACATCTTCATCTGACACAGCAATCTGCATACCTTGTCCGCCAAGTACGTATGAAGGACGTACAAGAACTGGATATCCAAGTTCATTCGCTGCCTTAAGAGCTTCCTCTACTGTGAATACAGTCTGACCTTTAGCTCTTGGAATCTGTGTCTTTTCAAGAATCTCGTCAAACAGCTCTCTATCTTCAGCAGCATCTACATCTTCGGCCTTAGTTCCAAGGATAGGTACGCCCATCTTCATAAGTGCCTCTGTAAGCTTGATAGCTGTCTGTCCACCAAACTGGACTACTGCTCCGTCTGGCTTCTCAAATTCTACTATGCTTTCAACATCTTCTGCCGTAAGAGGCTCGAAGTAGAGCTTATCTGCAATATCAAAGTCTGTTGATACTGTTTCAGGGTTATTGTTGATGATAATAGTCTCATAACCCTCTTTCTTAAATGACCATGTACAGTGAACTGAACAGAAGTCAAACTCAATACCCTGTCCGATTCTTATAGGACCTGAACCAAGTACAAGTACTTTCTTCTTATCGTGTGTCTCTGTGGCTTCATTTTCACTTCCAAATACTGAATAGTAGTAAGGAGTTGTAGCTGCAAATTCTGCTGCACATGTATCAACCATCTTAAATGCAGCATGGATATTATACTTGTCACGTAATTCCTTGATTTCTCTTTCTGTATGTCCTGTAAGCTCTCCAATAACGTTATCAGGAAATTCTATTCTCTTGGCTTCTCTTAAAAGTTCTTCTGTAAGAGGTCCTTTCTTTAAAGAATTCTCCATCTCAACGATAATCTGTAACTTATCTATAAACCATCTGTCAATCTTAGTTATGTCATGCATAACAGCAGGATCAATATTTCTTCTTAAACCTTCTGCTATCTTCCAGATTCTTCTGTCATCAACCACAGCAAGATCTTCTAAGAGTTCTTCATCTGTAAGACCTGTAAAATCATATGACATAAGGCTGTCAACGTGCTGCTCAAGAGAACGTATAGCTTTCATAAGACCGCCCTCGAAGTTATCAGATATACTCATAACCTCACCTGTAGCCTTCATCTGGGTTGTAAGTGTTCTCTTTGCAGAGATAAACTTATCAAATGGAAGTCTAGGTATCTTAACTACACAATAGTCTAGTGCTGGCTCGAAGCTTGCATATGTCTTTCCTGTAACTGCATTCTTAATCTCATCAAGTGTGTAACCAAGTGCAATCTTAGCTGCAACCTTGGCGATAGGATAACCTGTTGCCTTAGAAGCAAGTGCTGAAGAACGGCTTACACGAGGGTTAACTTCGATAACACAATACTCAAAGCTGTCTGGATTAAGCGCATACTGTACATTACATCCACCTGTGATACCAAGCTCATCTATGATATTAAGAGCAGATGTTCTAAGCATCTGATACTCTTTATCAGAAAGTGTCTGTGAAGGAGCAACAACGATACTATCACCTGTATGTACACCAACAGGATCTATGTTTTCCATGTTACAGATAGTGATACATGTGCCATTGCTGTCACGCATTACTTCGTATTCGATTTCCTTCCAGCCTGCGATACATCTTTCTACAAGAACTTCACCAACTCTTGAAAGTCTTAGACCATTCTCAAGAATTTCTCTTAATTCCTCTACATTATGGGCGATACCACCACCACTTCCACCAAGTGTGTAAGCAGGACGAAGAACAACCGGATAACCAATCTTAGCTGCAAATGCTTCACCAGAAGGTACATCATTAACAACTAATGATGGTGCACAAGGCTCACCAATCTTTTCCATAGTTTCCTTGAACATAAGTCTGTCTTCTGCTTTCTTGATAGTAAGAGCAGTTGTACCGATAAGCTGTACGTCATGTTCCTCAAGGAAACCTGTTTCTGCTATTTCCATAGCAAGGTTAAGTCCAGCCTGTCCACCAAGTGTAGGTAAGATGCTGTCTGGCTTTTCCTTTAATATAATCTGCTTTAATGCTTCTACTGTAAGAGGCTCGATATATACCTCATCAGCAATATCTTTATCTGTCATGATTGTGGCAGGGTTAGAGTTTACAAGACATACTTCTATTCCCTCTTCCTTAAGAGAACGGCAAGCCTGTGTACCTGCATAGTCAAATTCTGCTGCCTGTCCGATTACTATTGGACCTGAACCGATTACTAAAACTTTCTTTATATTAGGATTCTTTGGCATTGTCTTAGTCCTCCTTCTTCATCATATCCATAAATCTGTCAAAGAGATACGCTGTATCCTGTGGTCCTGCACATGCTTCTGGATGGAACTGTACAGTAAATATATTCTTACCCTTATATGAAAGACCCTCATTAGTCTTATCATTAACATTTTCAAATGCAGGTTCTGCAATCTCAGGGTTAAGTGTTGTCTCATCAACAACATAACCATGATTCTGTGTTGATATATATACCTTACCTGTTGCAAGATCTTTAACAGGATGGTTAGCACCTCTGTGGCCATACTTTAATCTGTGTGTATCAGCACCTGTTGCAAGTGACATAAGCTGATGTCCAAGGCATATGGCAAATATAGGAACATTGCTTGCATAAAGTTTCTTGATTTCTTCAATTATCTCTACGCATTCCTTAGGATCTCCAGGACCATTTGATAACATAATTCCATCAGGATTAGTGGCTAAGATCTCTTCTGCCTTAGTATATGCCGGATATACTGTAACTTCACATCCTCTGTCATTAAGAGATTTCGCAATATTTTTCTTTGCGCCAAAATCCATAAGTGCAACCTTTGGACCATCCCCGTTAAGCACATACTTTTCTTTGCATGAAACTTTTCTTACAACTCCCATAACCTTATATTCCTTAATCTTAGGAAGTACTTCATCAAGATTATAGTTCTCATCAGTTGTAATCATTCCATTCATAGTACCCTTTTCTCTTAATATCTTAGTAAGGGCTCTTGTATCTATTCCACAGATACCTGGTATATCATTATCTAAAAGGAACTTCTGTATAGTAGCTTCACTTCTGAAGTTGCTTGGCATCCTTGATAACTCTCTTACAATAAATCCGTCTGGCCATGCCTTTTCAGACTCCATATCCTTATAACATATGCCATAGTTGCCAATCAGAGGATATGTCATGGTAACTGCCTGTCCTGCATATGAAGGATCAGTTAACACCTCCAGATATCCTGTCATCGAAGTATTAAAGACTATTTCGCTAATAACTTCGCGAGTGGAACCAATACTTGTTCCCTTAAATACTGTTCCATCTTCAAGTATTAAAAATGCTTTCATGAATGCCACCTATTTCCTTTCGTATATTAAATTGATTATTGTTTAAGACCATGCAAAATCCGAAATATAATCACAAAACACGTGCAATATTATAATCTGTCCAAATTTTATATGCCGCGCAAAACACAACTATTAATAGCCTTTATATAGTTTCAATTGACTTTTGCGCAAAAAAAAAGACACAAAAATGTCTTTTTTTCTTAAACTCTATAAATATTATCATACTATGCATAATAATTCAAGCATATTTTACATATGATATTTTATTTGATATTTGATGTTATTAGTGTCAGTTTGATGTTGTCTTGCTGGCCGTTGACTTGGAAGATGTATTTTTATTAGTTGTATTCTGCGTTATCTCAAGCTGGCTTATATACACCCATGTATCTCCCTTATCAGTTGACTGATACTTAGCTGCCGTCTTACCATCATTATATGTACCATCACTGCCCTGTGTAAGGTATATTGTAATCACACCTTTATCATCAACAACTGGTACAAGTGCGTCTTTGTACACATCATTCCACTTTAACTCATCTGACTGATGTGATGATGTTCCTGTTTCAGACTTTGCTGTACTGTCAAGTTCCTGCTCTGGAAGACTGACTTTTGAAAAGGTTTTTCCACCATCCTTTGTCATATACAGGTTTCCATCCATGCCATCTGTATAATTAAAGCAGAAGAACCCAACATTTTCATCAACATATATAATACCTTTCAATAGATAATTAGCTGGTCCGTTTCCTACAGTTGACCACGTTTCACCACCATTTTGTGTACTATATATCTTATATGACTCCTTATCGTTATCTGTCATTGCATATCCACATACTACTACGCCTTTATTCTCATCGAAGAAATCAACATAGAAATCTTCAGCATTATATATACTGTCAAGTTCACATGTGGTCCAGTTAGATCCCTTATCGTCTGAATAACATATAGTTACCGGCATCTTATCTGACAGTCCTGCCCTGCCTCCATATATAAATGCAGTTTTAGAAGTTGTTATCATATAACTGCCATCTTTAAGCGTACTCGAACTATTGGTTTCAAACATAAGATTCTCTACATCAACAGGCACTGTTGTATAATGTTCGCCACCGTCATATGTAACACTTAATATATTATCTCTTATAACGTATTTGGCAAGTAAATCTGTCGAGGCGTTGGTTGTATCTTCCTTGCTTGCTGATATTCCGGTCTTTTCGTTATACTTTGCTATACCATATTCTTCAGGGCTCATGGCAGAAGCAACATATATCGATGCTGTATTGTCAACATGTGCATCAATATAATATTGTATAACCCACTCACATTTTAACTTTCCATTATCTGTTATACCATCCCATGAAAGGAAATAATCAGAAGATGTATTCTTTAAAATAACAGAAAAACTTATAAGTGCTATATGTTCATCTTCGTTGAGTACCTCTATATTATCAATATTCATTTTTTTAACTGATTTATTGGATGGAAGATATTCATTCATGTACTGCCTGACATATGCATTTATCCATGTACGTGCTATTTTTTCTGTTTCAACATCATATACATCAGGAACTGAACTTAAAACATTGGAATCATCATATGACGTAGCCCGTGTCTGGTATTGGTCTGTTATCTCGTCACCATATGCATCTACATCTATTGTAAATGTATATCTTGATTTTATGTCAAGATCATCCTGTTTGCTTTTGACATAGTATGAACGTATAAAAACAAATGCCACTCCAAGACTCAACAATGCTATTACAACTCTGAATGCAATTAATCTTCTTTTTTCTCTTTCTTTTTCGTTATTATCAGCTTTCTTCACAACTGCACTCCATTTTCCGATATTTTCTGATGATTAAGACATCTTGTTATTCTGAATATTCAACCTATAAACCCAACACCGAACCACACTCACTGATACTCACAATACAAGCACAATCATTCATGCTTCATATGCACTGCTTCTCTTACAATCTTTCTGTAATACTTATACCACCATAAGAAATACATAGCACCCGCACCTGCTAATAAAAAGATAATTATGACAAATGGATGTACAGCATACATCCAGTTATATGACAATCTTCTTGCAAATAAAGGTACGCCATACGCAAGCAGTACACATACTGCCATTACTGTGCCATTAAATACACTTCTATTCTCATATATCCATATAAAAAGATCAAATGACATAATAGCAAACATCTCACCTATTGGTCTTACACACATAGTAAGAATACACAGCATAAGTGCATGCAGAGGTGATACACCGAATATATTCAGTATAATAAAATAAAAAACAAATTCAGTTACCATCTTGTATATAAGCTTTCCAAGGAAATTCATATATGGGCTTATAAACATAACTCTTATCATAAGATAGTCCCTGTCGCCAATCGTAAACAATATATTGTTGGCAAGACTTCCACATATAATAGACAACATGATAAACATATATATTATTGTAAGCTCCTGGTTAGCTTTTATAAGCGGACATTCTATACTTATAAGCCTGTAAGGAATATATATAAGCACTAAAACATATAGGAATTTCTTGATAAATTCCCATAGCACCATGAAAAGCTGTGCAATGATTCCTACCACCAGTCTCGCTTTGGAATTCTCCGCAAATGTTTCTTTATTAATATGATTTTTCAAAAACGGAGCCCTGCTTATATATCTGATTCCTGCATTTGTTCCCTCGTAAAATCTCAATAACTTTTCAGCAAACAGCTTTTTAAACAATTTCATTGTCTGCCTCCCCTAATATATCCAATACCGCTTTTCTAATTTCAGGTATTGCCATAGTTTCTTTATCTATATAATTAAATTCGCCATTGTTAAGTACAATGGTATCTGATGATATCATTGATGACACCTTTAAAAGACCCGATGATATAATTATGATTTTATCTGACTTAACTGAATTAATAATATCTAAAAAACGTTTAACATATTCATCATCACAATAATCAAGCGGTTCATCAAACAATACTATCTGGGGTTTAACAACAAGTATTGATGCAAGCTGTAAAAGCTTTTTTTCTTCAAATGTATAATCCGCTATAAGCCTGTCTCTTTGTTCAATGCTAAACCCAATCTTTTCAAATACATCTCCTGGATGTATATCATCATTACTCATATCACACAGCATACTTATAAACTCGTATCCGGTTATATATACTGGCAATACACTCTGTTTAGCAGCATAGAATATCTTAACCTTCTGTGGCATATCAATACTGCCTGAATCCAGTGGAACATCGCCACATATGCACTCAAACAAAGTAGTTCTTCCTGCTCCTGCACTTCCAAGCAGCGAATACACCCTGCCCTCTTCAAAAGTATAACTTATATCCACAAGGACATCTTTTTTATTATACCCTTTCTTTATATGACTTAACTTAAGCATATTAATTTCAATCTCCATTCCGGCACTTTCCTGTGTCAACAACTGTGTCAGCAATAAAGTGACATATTTATAATTTTATATAATATTAATAAATTAAAAATATTTAATATATGGTATTTTATATTCATTGTATTATAATCATAAGTAATTGTATCATATACAGACATAACTGTGCTTGTATCTAACACGCCTTTTATATAATTTTTATATTATTATATTAAAGATTGTTAAGTTTGTAAACACATAGGGATATCACCTGATATTATTACCTTGAATTTATTTTAAAACAATGATATAATTTCAAAACATTTTTTTAGAAGGAACTGATATATGAAAACATTTAAGAAAATATGGTGGCGTCTGCTTTTTGCTTCATACGCCCTTATATACCTGCCATGGTTTTTCTTTCTTGAAAACAAGATAACTATGGATTACCCTGGAATACACATTATCAATGGTCCGCTTGATGATATGATACCATTCTGTGAAATATTTATCATTCCATACTTTTTATGGTTTGCATATATATTTGCTTCATGTGTATTTATGTTGCTTAAGGCAGACAACCAGGAATTCATCAAGTTTGCTTTATCACTTATAGCAGGTATGTCTATATGTATGATTATATGTATGATATATCCTAACGGTCTTACTTTAAGACCGGATTCAACATCTGATACAATATTTGGAAAAATGATAGCAGGGTTGTACGCAACAGACACACCTACGAATGTATTTCCAAGTATCCACGTTTATAACTCAATCGCTGTCCATATTGCAATTGAGAAATGCAATTTTTTAAAGAATCACAGTGGTATTAAAAATGCTTCTCTAATATTATGTATACTCATATGCATGTCAACAGTATTTTTAAAACAGCATTCTTTATATGATGTAGCAGGCGCTATTATACTTGCTGGTATAATATACTTCTTATTATATGCATTACCAGAAAAACGTGCACAAAAACAGACCGAACAGCAGAAGGCATGTGTCAGTACTGATGAATAACATTATAATATAATACAGATACCGGATAAATACGATTCATATATATGTATTTATCCGGTATTTTAATTGTATTTTCGTTGTACTTTATCCGCATATCTTTTGACATACCCAACATGTAATGATATACTAACCAAAGATATTAACTGGGGAGCTTAAGGTTTAAAACCTGGCTGAGAGGGAATACGGTTCCGACCCATTACCTGATATGGATAATGCCATCGTAGGGAGTTCTTTGTGTATCATATTATAATATGTAATACTTTCTTTGATTAGTTACTATGGCTTTTATGCATAATTATTCATTTCCCATATATGCTTTATCCAATCCCCACATATCTTTTAATCACTTATTGGCCACAACATGTGAGCAGAAACGAGGACTACTATGGAATACACAACTCAAATGGATGCCGCAAGAAAAGGCATTATTACTAAAGAAATGGAAGCCGTTGCCAAAAAGGAATATATGGATATCAACGAGCTTGTTAAACTTGTAGCATGTGGAAAGATTATTATACCTGCCAACAAAAATCATAAATGTCTTGAACCTAATGGTATTGGTTCTATGCTTCGCACCAAAATCAATGTCAATCTTGGTACTTCAAGAGATTGCGTTGACCTTGATATGGAACTTGAAAAGGTTAACAATGCAGTTAAAATGGGAGCTGAAGCTATCATGGATCTAAGTTCCTTCGGCGATACACAGAAATTCAGAAGGAAACTCACATCAGAATGTCCAGCTATTATAGGTACTGTTCCTATATATGATGCTGTTGTATATTACAACAAGGCACTTAAAGATATCACTGCCAAAGAGTGGCTTGATGTCGTAAGAATGCATGCAGAAGATGGCGTTGACTTCATGACTATACATTGTGGAATCAACAAAGCAACAGCCAAAAAGTTCAGGGCAGATAAGCGACTTATGAACATAGTATCAAGAGGCGGCTCTATCATATATGCATGGATGGAAATGACTGGAAATGAGAATCCATTCTTTGAATATTATGATGAAGTTCTTGATATATGCAGGGAATATGACGTTACAATGAGTCTTGGCGATGCATGCCGCCCTGGATGTATCATGGATGCCTCTGATATATCACAGATTGAGGAGCTTGTTACTCTTGGCGAACTCACAAGACGCGCATGGGAAAAGGATGTCCAGGTTATGATTGAAGGCCCTGGTCATATGCCTATAAACCAGATTCAGGCTAATATGGAAATCCAGAAAACTATATGCAAGGGTGCACCTTTCTATGTACTTGGACCTTTAGTAACTGATATTGCTCCTGGTTATGATCACATAACATCTGCAATCGGTGGTGCAATAGCTGCTACATATGGTGCTTCTTTCCTCTGTTATGTGACTCCAGCTGAACATCTAAGACTCCCTGACCTCGATGATGTTAAAGAAGGTATCATCGCAACAAAGATAGCTGCCCACGCTGCTGATATAGCTAAAGGTGTTCCTCATGCTGCTGACTGGGATCTTAAAATGGATACTGCAAGAAAAGTACTTGACTGGGATGCTCAGTTTGATGTTGCCATCGACCCTGAAAAAGCAAGAAGATACAGACAGGAAGGCAAACCTGAAAAAGAAGATACATGTTCTATGTGCGGAAACTTCTGTGCAGTCAAGAATATGAATAAAATAATGGATGGGGAAATCGTTAGTATATTTGACGAGTAAAATATTACTGTTTAGCACACATTCTTAACAAACGGACAACATCGTATATGAGAAAAGCAGGTGCGTATACATCAACAATGCCAGAAGCTTCACTTGGAT
>ERZ808240.5327-NODE-5327-length-10558-cov-12.786728_pt1 | contig 10558 bp, 10 predicted proteins | sample MGYA00521084_ERZ808240 | MGnify/ENA primary metagenome ERZ808240 (study PRJEB31516, sample SAMN03275571) | gut metagenome | biome: mammalia-associated habitat; material: feces | host: Papio cynocephalus | place: Kenya | collected 2012-08-06 ... | reverse complement strand
GCTCTTTAGCGAGATCGGTGACTTTGGCGTGCACGGCAAGATCATCTTCATCCTGGCGGATGACACCAAGACCTTCGCCGCCAACGATGCCTGCATACGCGCCATCGCCCCGCTCGTGGCTTAAGGGCAACGACGCACGCCACCCCGCCTGCTGACAGCAAAGAGCCCCGGATTCGATTATCCACATCGAATCCGGGGCTCTTTTTCAGATGGCCGTCTACCTACAGCGCGGCGACGACCGCATCTCCCATAGCCGCCGTACCGAGGATATGGTCGGCAGGAGTGGCCTCGTCCGCGATATCGCGCGTACGCCAACCCTCGTCGAGCACGCGCTCAACGGCTGTCTCGATCCATCCGGCCGCCTCCGTCATATCGAAGGCATAGGTGAGCATCATGGCCGCCGAGAGGATCTGGGCGAGCGGATTGGCGACGCCCTGCCCCGCGATGTCGGGCGCGGAACCTGCGCTCGGCTCGAAAAGCGAGACACCGTCGCCGAGGCTCGCCGAGGCGAGCATGCCGAGCGACCCCGTGATCTGGGCGGCCTCGTCGGAGAGGATATCGCCGAACATGTTCTCCGTCACCACGACATCGAAATCCGCCGGACGGTTGATGAGCTGCATCGCCGTGTTGTCGACGAGCAGGTCCTCGAGCTCCACATCCGCATAGTCCTCATCGTGCACGCGATGCACGATCTCACGCCACATGCGCGAGGTCTCGAGCACGTTGCGCTTGTCGACGCTCGTGACCTTGTTGCGGCGCTTACGGGCGGCCTCGAACGCCTGGCGGGCGATGCGCTCAATCTCGTACTCGCGGTACTCCATGACGTCGTAGGCACGCTGACCGGCGGTGCCGTTCGCACCGGCATCGGGCTCGTCATAGAAGCGCTCGCGCCGACCGAAGTAGATACCGCCGGTGAGCTCGCGCACGAGCACCATATCGACGCCCTTGATGACCTCGGACCGCAGCGTCGAGGCTCCGGCGAGCGCATCGTAGATCTTGACCGGGCGCAGGTTGGTGTAGAGGCCGAGCTCCTTGCGAATGCGCAGCAGGCCCTGCTCCGGACGAGGAGCCGCAGGATCGGTCGAATCCCACTTGGGCCCGCCGACGGACGCGAGCAGGACGGCATCGGACGCCTTCGCAGCGTCGAGCGTCTCCACCGGCAGCGGGTCGCCCGCGGCATCGATCGCGGCACCGCCGATGAGATGGTCCTCGAAGGCGAACTCGACGCCTGCACGTTTGCCCACAGCCGTGAGCACCTTCTTGGCCTCCGCGATGATCTCGGGACCGATTCCGTCCCCCGGAAGGCAGCAGATGTTGTAAGTCTTCTTCACGTTGCAGCTCCAGTTCTCGCTACTCGGCCCGTTCGCAAACGGGTTGCCCAGTTTGACCGCCATGGCTTTAAGCCTCCGCGGCCTTGGCGGCCGCGATCTTGGCGCGGGTGCGCGCCACCAAACCGCCCGCCTCGATGATCTCGGCGATAAACGGCGGGAAGGGCTCTGCCGTGAACGTCTCGCCGGTGCGCTCGTTGGTGATGGTGCCCGCCTCGGTATCGACCTTCACGGTATCGCCCGCCTGGATGGCATCGACGGCCTCCGGGCATTCCATGATGGGAAGCCCCACGTTGATGGCGTTGCGGTAGAAGATGCGTGCGAAGCTCTTGGCGATCACGCACGACACACCGGCCGCCTTGATGGCGACCGGGGCATGCTCGCGCGAAGAGCCGCACCCAAAGTTCTCCTCGGCTACGATGATGTCCCCCGGCTTGACCGTTGACGCAAACGTGGGATCGATGTCCTCCATAGCATGCGCCGCCAGGTGCGCATGATCGGACGAGTTGAGGTATCGGGCAGGGATGATCACATCGGTATCGACATCGCGACCGTAGCGAAATACCGTTCCTTCAAAGTTCATGTCGTTCTCCGTTCGAAATACAAGAGTCTAGATGCACTGTTGGGGATTTGATATTTACTCGCTTACTCGGACAGTCCTGCTCGCACGGAGAGCACATTTAGTGCTCTCCGGCTCGTGCGGAACTCGACGCGAGCAAATATCAAATCCCTCGTTCTCGTTTCGGCTACAAAAAGGCTAAAGGAAAATAAGCGTTCGCTTTCGGCGAACCTAATATGGGCAGGACTGTCCGCAGTAGCGATTAAAGGTCGAAGGACCCGTGGCCCCTACAGGTCAGACGGGGCGCAGATATGTCCCGCCACGGCGGAAGCCGCCGCGACAGCCGGCGAGGCCAGGTAGACCTCGGACGTGGGGTCGCCCATGCGCCCGACGAAGTTACGGTTCGTCGTGGAGATGCAGCGCTCCCCCGCCGCCAGGATGCCCATGTAACCGCCCAGGCACGGACCGCACGTGGGCGTGGAGAACACGCAGTTGGCATCGAGGAAGATATCCGTCAGGCCCTCCTTCATGCACTGGCGGAACACCGCCTGCGTGGCCGGAATCACGATGCAGCGCACGCCGTCTGCCACCTTGTGGCCGCGCATGACCTCGGCGGCGGCGCGCATGTCCTCGATGCGCCCGTTGGTGCACGAACCGATCACGGCCTGGTCGATCGCGATGTGCGTGCTCTCGCTCACCGGATGCGTGTTGCTCGGCAGATGCGGCCAGGAGACGCACGGCTTGATGTCGGCGGCATCGATCTTGATCACGCGCGCGTACTCGGCGTCCGCGTCGGCGTGGTATTCGACGTAATCGCGCTCGCAACGGTCTTTGAGCCACGCGCGCGCCACGTCATCGACCTCGATGATGCCGGCCTTGCCACCCGCCTCGATCGCCATGTTCGAGATGGTCATGCGCCCTTCCATCGACAGGGCCTCGATTGTGGAGCCGGCGAACTCCATCGCCTGGTAGAGGGCGCCGTCGACGCCGATCATGCCGATGATGTGCAGGATGATGTCCTTCGCCGTCGCGCCGTCGGCAAGCTCACCGTCGATCTCGAAACGGATCGTGGGCGGCACCTTGAACCAGGCGCGCCCCGTCGCCAGGCCCACACCGGCATCCGTGGAGCCAACGCCCGTCGAGAACGCACCGAGCGCGCCATAGGTGCAGGTGTGTGAATCGGCGCCGATGATCAGGTCGCCTGGCACGACGACGCCGCGCTCGGGCAGCAGGGCGTGCTCGATGCCGGCACAGCCCTGCTCGTAGTAATGGGTGACGTGCTGCTCATGCGCGAACTCGCGCATCTTCTTGGTCTGCTCGGCGCTCTTGATGTCCTTGTTGGGCGCGTAATGGTCGGGCACCAGGCAGACGCGGTCGCGATCGAACACCTCGGTCGCGCCCAGCTCGTGGAACACGTCGATCGCGATGGGTGCGGTGATGTCGTTTGCGAGCACGATGTCGAGGTCGCACTCGACAAGCTGCCCGGGCTTGACCTCATCGAGGCCCGCATGGGCTGCCAGGATCTTCTCTGCTACGGTCATGGAACGAGCCATGTGTTTCCCCTCTCAGATATGGGCTTGTGCGCCTATGGTCGTTACTCGTTGCCCGCCTTGGAGCGGTTGGTCTGGATCATGCGGTTGACGGCGTTCACGTACGCTTTCGCGGAGCTCACGATGATATCCGTGTCGGCACCGCGACCGGTGTAGATCTTGCCGTCCTCGGCCGTGATGCGCACCGTCACCTCGCCGATGGCGTCGATACCGCGCGTGATGGCCTTGACGTTGAACTCGGTGAGGTCGCCGTGCGCGGAGACCACCTGGTCCACCGCCTTGTATGCGGCGTCGACCGGGCCGGTACCCGTCGAGCACACCACATGCGTCTCGCCCTCCTCGTCCGTGATGGTCGCCGTCGCCGTGGGCACGAGCGGGTCGCCGCAGGAGACCTGCAGGGCGTCGAGCGTATAGATCGCCTTGACCTCGCGCTGACGCTCCTGAACCATCGACTCCAGATCCTCGTCGAAGACCTCCTTCTTCTGGTCTGCGATCTCAAGGAAGCGCTGGTAGATAGCCTCGAACTCCTTGTCCTCGAACGTATAGCCGAGCTCCGCCAGACGGTGGCGCAGCGCCGCGTGGCCTGAGCGCGCGGAGAGGATGATCTCGGAGCCGGCGGCACCCACGTCCTTGGGATCGATGATCTCATAGGTGTCGCGCGCCTTGAGCACGCCGTCCTGGTGGATGCCCGAGCTGTGGGCGAAGGCGTTGGCGCCGACGATCGACTTGTTGGGCTGGACGTTGATGCCGGTGATGGAGCTCACGAGCTTCGAGGCACGGGTGAGCTCGGTCGTCACGATATCGGTATGGCCGTCGAGCGCCTCCTCGTGCATCTTCATCGCCATGACGACCTCCTCGAGCGCGGTGTTGCCCGCACGCTCGCCCAGGCCGTTGATGGTGCACTCGATCTGCGTGGCGCCGTTGCGCACGGCGTCGAGTGCGAGCGCCGTCGCCATACCCAGATCGTTGTGCGTGTGGACGGAGATCGTCACATCCTCGATACCCGCGACGCGCTCACGCAGGTCGTGAATGCGCGCACCAAAGTCCCAGGGCATGTTGTAGCCCGTGGTGTCGGGGATGTTGACGACGGTCGCGCCGGCCTTGACGGCGGCCTCGACGATCCGCACCAAAAAGTCCTGGTCGGAGCGGCCCGCGTCCTCGGCATAGAACTCGACATCGTCGACGAACGTGCGCGCATAGCTCACGGCGTGGACGGCACGCTCGATGGCCTCCTCCTCGGTCATATGGAGCTTGTCGTGCAGATGGCTCGGGCTCACACCCAGACCGGTGTGGATGCGCGGGCGCTTGGCGGTCTTGAGCGCCTCGGCCGCGACCTCGATATCCTTATCGACGGCACGCGTCAGGCCGCATACCGTGCACCTGTCGCCCGCGATCTTGCCGATCTCCCGCACCGACTTGAAGTCGCCCGGGCTCGAGATGGGAAAGCCGGCCTCGATCACGTCGACGTTCATGCGGACGAGCTGACGCGCGATGATCAGCTTCTCCTCGGTGTTCATGCTGGCACCGGGAGACTGCTCCCCGTCGCGGAGCGTGGTGTCGAAAATGGCGATTTTGCGGCTCATGATGTTCCTCCTGTAAGCCTGGGTTTCAACATGTGGATGGCTTTGCAGGAGGCCGTTCCCTTTCGGGAGCATCGGCAAAGAAAAGCACCCGAGTGCCCGTCACGCCTGCAAAGCAGCGGACAACGCACTCGGGTGCCAATAGAACAGATGGGCAGTGACCCTAGCGCGCGTCCCTCACAAGTAGCGCTAGGCCTAGGAGCTGCTGCGTGTTCTTGAACATGTCTGGCTCCTTTCGCCTTGGGGTTTCACTGCAACTTGCTAAAGTGTAACAGATTCGAAACGATGCGCAACCGGCAATCGACAAAGCGCCACGATCGCCGCGTCCGTCGTGAATCGTCCATAGCAAGGCACCCGTCAGCACCTCACCACGGCGTGCGCGCCGCCGAGGACTCGATCGCCTCGTGACGCCGCAGCTCCCGGCGCATCGTCTGGGCATTGACGAGCGCCGCCTGCCATCCACGCGCGGAATAGCGGTCCTGCTCCACCTCGAAGGTCGTGAACCCACAGGCATTGATCACCTGTGCGCCGCAGCCGTGCTCGCGCACGCGCTTGAACGACGGGTCGTACCCCTTGTGCACATGCCCGTGGACCAGATAATCCGGATGCCATACGTCCAGCGCCCGATTGAAGCACTCGAACCCTTGATGCGGCAGGTCGTCGAGATCACCGAGGCCCGCCACCGGGGCATGGGTGAGCAGGATATCGCACCCACCGAGCAGTGAGACCTTACGGGCGAGCCGCCGTACCCGTCGCGCCATCTCCCGTTCGCTGTACATGTTCGCGCCGTCCCGATACCGACGCGAGCCGCCGAGGCCCGCGATCCTCAGGCCCTGATAGACGTACATGCTGTCCTCGAGGCAGATGCAGCCCCCGGGGGCATGCCGAGCGTATCGGTCGTCATGGTTGCCCCTCACGTAGAGGAGAGGCTTATTGATGACGGTGACCAGAAACTCCAAGTAATCCGGGTCGAGGTCGCCCGCAGAGAGAATCAGGTCGATATCCTCGAAACGCTCTTTTCGAAACGAGCCCCACAGGCACTGCTCCTCGACATCGGCGATTGCAAGGATCTTCATAGCGCGCGGACCTCCGGTGCCATGGAGACTCGGGGAAGCTCGCCGACCACGTTGTCGGCGAGCCAATCCATCTCGACCACCTGGGCGCTTGCGAGCGATGGGAACCCGGCGATCTGGACCACGCCGTCCTGGCTATGGAGCTCTCCCGCAAAGGGGTTGATTGAACCCTCGATCATTCCGCTACGGAGCATCTGGATCAGCTTACGGGTCTGATATGGAAGCCCCGGCGCATACCTCACGTCGACCACGCCCGACTCGATTCCGTACCAGTAGCTGACGGCCCGCGACCTTGAGCCATCATCGACGCCGTCCCACGTACCATGAAGGAGGCTTCGAACGATGAGCTCGTAATAGCGCCCCCAATACCAAACAGGCATGGCGAGTCCCACGGCGCGGCCGTCCACCAAACGATGCAATCCATACGAAGTTGGATCGTCAAACGGTTTGGCGACGTCGGCCCCGCTCAACACGCTCACGCCTTCCGCCTGCATGATGGCGGCCAGGTCGCCTGTCGGCATGTTCCCCCAATGCAGATAGACCTTAGCACGCGGATCCAAGAGCGCCGCGCCGATCGCAAAGGCATTGATCTCGCTCACGGCGCCCGACGCATACACCGGCGCATAGTAGGAGATGCGATGGTTGTCGGCGATGCTGGCGGCAAGCGCCCCCAGCAAGAACTTCGCCTCGTACATCTTTCCGTAATAGGAGCGGACCGATTGGTGGGCAAGCCCGATCGAGCAGTTGAGGAACCGGACCTGGGGATATTCGACGGCGGCGCGCAGCGTGTACTCCATCAGCGTATGCGAAGTGGAGAAGATCGCATCGGCACCGTGCGCAACCGCCTTCTCAACCGCCGCGTAAAACGCATCCGGGTCATGGCAGCCTTCATACGATTCTGTCGAGACGATCCCTCCAAAATACTCGTCCACATGGTGACGTCCCAACTCGTGGACATGAGTCCAACCCGAGACCGAGCAGGGGTACTCATGCACAAACGCCAGACGCAGGGGCTCGGAGGCGGAATACGCGGTCTTTCCCATAAAGAAACGAGAGGCACCGCGATCCGAGATGGCAGGTTCGCCATCGTCCGCGGGAATCGGCGATTCGACCAGATTGACCCGGTCCGCCCCACGTTGGGCTTCCATGGCGATCTCGCGCCAAACTTTTCCAAGTCGGCTGGCAACGATATCCGAGGGCGTGTCAAGCAGGCGATCTTGGTTGTAGATGCCAAGGTAGACGAGCATCGCGTCAGCCGGAGTGACATCCAGGTGTCCCCCGCCGGCTTTCCCGTACGCGTGCCTAAAAAAGAGATAGGTCTGCTTGAGATACTCGACCGTCTTGCGGGGCCATGGGCGCTCCAAATCCTGGCCGAACATCGCGGCCAGGCGGGCGTAGCTTCCGACCTGGGAAAACTCGAGATCGTAGAGCGGGCAAACGCGCCAAAAGGAACAGAATTCGCGATAACGGTCACCTTCAGGGGTATCGAGTGTATCGGGATACAAGCGGACAACCTTGGCCATGACCGTGGGCGCCTCGAGGAACTTGAGCACGCTCACGCGCTTGTTTCCCTCCTGCACGTAGAACCGATGCATGAACTCGGTAACAAGGATGGGGTCCCTATAGCCTTCTGAGACCTGGATCCTATACAGATTCGACCACTTTCTGGCGAACTCGGTATCCGGCGAAAGCAACGGCATGTAAGAGCGCGAGAAGGCGTTCTGACGCCCCTTGGTCACCGTGCCGACCACCATCTCAAGGGGAATCTCCTTGAGGCCGATATTCTCACGATGCCCGGAAGCCGTATAGTCGACAAGGCTCTCAAGATCGATGAGATAGGGGTGGTGGCTTTCGCTGACGGCACGGCGACGGTCTCGCTCGCCACGTTTGCGCGCCTGCCGATACGCCTCGTCCATCGCTTCTCCTCTATGTCGTTTAAACAACTATGGTTATTGTAGCGCCTGGATCCTATCCAAAAAAAGAAAACCCGGTCCTGCGTATACAGAACCGGGTTCATGCGAGCAATGCTCAGCGTTCAGGCTTGAAACCTTGACTACTCGGCGAGGAAGTCACGCTGGATAGCCGGGTCGACCTTGATGCCAGGGCCCATGGTGGAGGACACGGAGATGGACTTGACGTACTTGCCCTTAGCGGAAGCGGGCTTGACGCGCAGGATCTCGGTGTAGAGGGCGGCGTAGTTCTCAACGAGCTGCTGCTCGGTGAAGGACTTCTTGCCCAGGGGCACATGGCAGATGCCGTAACGGTCAGCGCGATACTCGACGCGGCCGGCCTTGAGCTCGGAGACCATCTTGGCGACATCCATGGTCACGGTGCCGAGCTTAGGGTTCGGCATCAGGCCACGGGGGCCGAGGATCTTACCGATGCGGCCAACCTTGGCCATCATGTTCGGCGTGGCGATCGCGGCGTCGAAGTTGATCTCGCCCTTCTGGATGGCGGCGATCAGCTCGTCGGAAGCGACGATATCGGCGCCGGCCTCCTCAGCCTCGCGGGCCTTCTCGCCCTCAGCGAACACGGCGACGCGAACGGTCTTGCCGGTGCCGTGAGGCAGGGAGATGGAACCACGGATGTTCTGATCGGCCTTGCGCGTATCGACGCCCAGACGGAAGTGGGCCTCGACGGTCTCGTCGAACTTGGCGGTGTCGAGCTCCTTGAGAAGCTTGGCAGCCTGAAGGGGGGTGTAGAGCGTGGCGCGGTCGACTTTCTCGGCAGCGGCCTTGTAGCTCTTTCCATGCTTAGCCATTTGCATTACCTCCTGTGGTCAACGGGCTTGCGCCCTCCCACATCTATCGTGTGCCGTATTGCACACATAAACGGGCTCCCCAGAACGAGGCGCCCGTTATTACCGAAAATGAATCGCTACTCGGCGATGGTGACGCCCATGGAGCGGGCGGTACCGGCGACGATCTTCTTAGCAGCCTCGATATCGTTGGCGTTGAGGTCGGGCATCTTGATCTCGGCGATCTTGGTGAGCTGCTCCTGAGAGAGCTGACCGACCTTATCGGCCTGCGGCTTGGCGGAACCGGACTTGAGGTTCAGCTCCTTCTTGATGAGGTGAGCCGCCGGCGGGGTCTTGGTGATGAAGTCGAAGGACTTATCCTCGTAGACGGTGATCTCAACCGGGATGATGTCGCCCTTCTTGTCCTGCGTGGCGGCGTTGAAGGCCTGGCAGAACTGCATGATGTTCACGCCGGCGGCACCCAGAGCGGGACCGACGGGAGGAGCGGGGTTAGCGGCACCAGCCTGAATCTGGAGCTTAATGACGTTGGCAACCTTCTTCTCAGCCATGGTCATTTCCTTTCGAATCACGAGTGTGAAAGTACTTGCTATATCGTAAGCACGCACGTGTTAGAAGCACTTCTGAGATGAGCAGTCACAGAAGAAGCACGCTCGCGCGAACGGACGAAACTTAAGCGATGACGGCAACCTGGTCGAAATTGAGCTCGACGGGCGTCTCGCGGCCAAAGATCATCAACGTGACCTTGACCTTGCCAGCCTCGGCGTTGACCTCGGAAACCTTACCATCAAAGTCGGTAAGCGGGCCATCGGTGACGCGGACCGACGTGCCGACCTCGAGGTCGACAGCGGTACGCTTGGGCGCGTTACCCTTATCGGAGCGACGAGTCATCTTGTTGTACTCTTCGCGGGAAAGCGGAGCGGGCTTGCCGTTGCCGCCGAGGAAACCGGTGACGCCGGGCGTGTTGCGAACGCACGTCCAAGCATCATCATCCATCTCCATGCGGACGAGAACATAGCCCGGGAAAATCTTCGAGTCCTTGGTCTCGCGCTTGCCACCCTCTTTGATCTCGGTGACGCGCTCCATGGGAATCTCGATATCGAAGATACGATCCTGCATGCCCATGGTCTCGATACGATGCTCGAGATCGGACTTGACGCGGTTCTCGTATCCAGAATAGGTGTGAACGACATACCAACGCTTCGACATGGTTTAGCCCCTCAATCCGGCGAACAAAGCAAGAGCCTCACCAAAGCCAGCGTCGAGCAGGGCGATGACAACACCGACGACGACAAGCGAAGCGCAAACGACGACGGAGTAGTTCAGGAGCTCCTTCTTGTTGGGCCACGTGACACGCTTCATCTCGGAGCGAACGGACCCAAAGTATTTCTTGATACGCGCAAAGAGACCGGGCTTCTTGTCCTTCTTGGCCTTGGCGGCCTTGCTCGACTTCTTAGAAGCAGTCTTGTCGGACTTCTTGGCAACGGCCTTCTTGGCCTCGACCTTGGAGTCGGTGGAAGCATTCTTGGAAGCCTTGGGGGCTGCCTGCTGCACCTTCTTCTTGTTCTTCTTGTTGGCCATAATGGGTTACCTCCGGCGCAAAAGCGCATATACATTAGTAAACCGTAAGCCCCCAGATGGGAGCTTACGGATTAAAGACTGGCACGCCAGGAAGGACTCGAACCCTCAACACTCGGTTTTGGAGACCGATGC
>ERZ808240.5325-NODE-5325-length-10560-cov-7.430938_pt1 | contig 10560 bp, 7 predicted proteins | sample MGYA00521084_ERZ808240 | MGnify/ENA primary metagenome ERZ808240 (study PRJEB31516, sample SAMN03275571) | gut metagenome | biome: mammalia-associated habitat; material: feces | host: Papio cynocephalus | place: Kenya | collected 2012-08-06 ... | reverse complement strand
TGTGGTTATGGCGGAAACAATGTGCTAAGGCATATCAATTAATGTAGGACATAATCATATAAATTAATTTTGAATACCTACTTATACTCAAAAAGGGTTGATTTTTATCCACCAAAAAAAAGAGTTCACCTCTTGCCACTCTTGGCAAGGGTGAACTTTTTTTTGTGTGAAATGAAATCGTATTGAATAGTTTAGTTTTTGCGTAAGTTAAACCTATTTTATACCTTTTCGAGGGCTTGTGACAGGTCTGCTATGATATCGTCAATATGTTCAATACCAATGCTTAAGCGCACAGTCGATGGAGTGATGTGCTGTTGTGCAAGCTCCTCGGGCGACATTTGCGAGTGAGTAGTGGTGTAAGGATGAATTACAAGGCTCTTTACATCAGCCACGTTAGCAAGCAATGAGAATATCTTTAGGTTGTCAATAAAGCGCCAAGCTTCGTCTTTTCCACCCTTTATTTCAAAAGTAAAGATGCTACCGCCACCATTGGGGAAGTACTTTTGGTAGAGTGCATGGTCGGGGTGTGTGGGCAATGAAGGGTGATTTACCTTTGCAACCTTGGGGTGGTTGGCCAAGAAGTTTACCACTTTCAGCGCATTTTCAACGTGGCGTTCTACACGCAATGAAAGCGTTTCGAGGCCTTGCAGAAGAATAAAAGCATTGAACGGCGAGATGGTAGCACCCGTGTCGCGAAGCACAACGGCGCGAATGCGGGTTACGAATGCAGCCTTACCTGCTACGTCGGCAAACACTGCTCCGTGGTATGAGGGGTCGGGCTTAGCCAATGTAGGATACTTGTCGGCATTGGCCTTCCAATCGAATGTACCACCATCAACAATCACACCGCCAAGGCTCGAACCATGACCACCAATAAACTTAGTGGCTGAGTGTACAACGATGTCGGCACCATGCTCAATGGGGCGGATAAGGAATGGGGTGCCAAAGGTATTATCTACGATAAAGGGGATGTTATGGCGATGTGCCACTTCTGCCACAGCTTCGAGATTGGTTACATCAGAGTTGGGATTGCCAAAGGTTTCGGCATACACCACCTTGGTGTTGGGCTGAATGGCTGCTTCGAGTGCCTCAACATCGTTCACGTTTACAATGGTGTTGGTAATACCTTGTGTGGCAAGCGTATGGGTAATTAAGTTGAACGAACCACCATACAAGTTGTCTGCTGCCACAATATGGTCGCCACAACCCACGATGTTTTGCAAGGCATAAGTTACGGCTGCTGCACCACTTGCCACAGCCAAGCCTGCCACACCGCCTTCAAGGGCTGCCACGCGGTCTTCAAACACAGCCTGTGTTGAGTTAGTCAAACGGCCGTAGATGTTGCCTGCATCGCGCAAGCCGAAGCGGTCGGCTGCATGTTGCGAATTGCGAAATACGTATGAAGTGGTTTGGTAGATAGGCACCGCACGCGCATCGGTTGCGGGGTCGGGTTGCTCTTGTCCTACGTGTACCTGGAGTGTCTCAAAATGGTATTTATTATTGTCTGCCATAGTCTTTATTATTTTTATTGTTTTGTTATTTGATTTCAGTTGCAAAGTTACGATTTATGGAATATTTCACCAAGCATTTTTATAAAGTAAGAAAATATTCCTATTTTTGCATATTGTAAAAGAAAATACACGCAGTATGGACAACAAAAACACGCCTGCAGTAGAAAATTATTCTATCGATGCCACCGACATTAAAATTCTTCAAGAGCTTCAGCACAACGCTCGGCTCACCACCAAGGAGTTGGCAGCAAGGGTAAACCTCAGCACAACGCCCGTGTTTGAACGCGTCAAGAGGCTTGAACGTGAGGGCATTATACGCCAATACATAGCTGTGCTCAATGCCGAAAAACTCAATCAAGGCTTTGTGGTGTTCTGCTCTATCAAGATGAGCAAACTGGGTCGCGACATAGCCAACGAGGTGGCTCGCACCATTGCATCAATCCCCGAAGTGACCGAATGCTACAACATTTCGGGCCATAACGACTATCTGCTAAAAATACATGCTCCCAACATGAAATATTACCAAGAGTTTGTGCTCAATGTGCTTGGCACCATTCCCCACCTTGGTTCGCTTGAGAGTTCGTTTGTGATGGACGAGATTAAACACGACTACGGAATTAGTTTGTAAGTAAGCAAAAATAGCCTATAATGCATTGAGCATACGCAATATATTAAATATAAGTAGTACTTTTGTCTGCACAATAAAAAAACGAGTGAGCATACAATACTATATATAACTGAAGTTTCGGATTTAGCAAGGGCGGGCTGAAAGCCCAATGGAACACATAGCCCAGGGCAAGCGAAGCGACACCCTGGGTGATTCCACAACAAATAATATTGATGCGCCCTGAAAGGGCAAAAGCATTAAGACATGGCACAATCATTGAGCAAAATATACATACATCTGATATTCCACATTAAGACAACAAGTCCAGCCATCAGACAAGAGGACATTGAGCGTGTACATTGCTATATCGGCCAGTTAGTAAACACTACTGGCTGCAAGGTCGTAAGGGTTGGTGGTGTTAACGACCATGTGCATATATTGTTCCTCCTCTCACGTGACGTAGCCATCTCGCACGTAGTTGAAGAGATAAAACGCAATAGCAGCCGATGGATAAAAACGCTTGCCACACATTACAGAGCGTTCGCATGGCAAAATGGTTATGGTGTATTTTCTGTCAGCTAGTCGATTGTCGATAAAACGTTAGATTATATAAGTAATCAAGAAATGCATCACAAACGATTCTCGTTTCAAGACGAGTACAGACAATTCTTGTTATCATACGGCGTAGAATACCACGAAGCGTATGTGTTTAAGGATTAAGGCTTTTGCCCTTACAGGGCGCGGAGACTCTACTATGCGGAAACCCCAGGGTGTCGCTTCGCTTGCCCTGGGCTATGTGTACCATTGGGCTTTCAGCCCGTCCTTGCTAAACCCGAAACTTCAGTATATAATAAGTGTATGCTCGCAAAAACACATTGCATAATGAAAAAGAAAACCCTTTTTGTGCCAGCAGCCCTATGCTTGGCATTTGCCCTACCTATACAAGGACACAAAACTAGCCACATCGTTAGCCCCGATGCCCCCGACACCTTGGCTACCGACACCCTATTGGCTGATAGCATTGCCGACAATTATACCGAAGATGACGATTGGGCTACTGGCGATGACGACGACGCTGCTACCGACACCCTGGCGGCTGATTCGGCAGAGGATGCAAGCGAATTTTGCACCTTCGACGACAACTTGCTGCCCAACTTCGACACCGAAAATGCCGACTATAGCCAGCAAAACAAAAAAGACCCCAACGCCACTGTTACGTTCTCTGCCACACTCTTCACCCCAAGCAAAGAGAAGTATGGCGAGCTAAAAGTAAATGGTGGCTACAACCTCATGGCAAGCCACATACTTGCTGCCACACTCGACTCGGCTGCCGCTGCCAAATGGAAGGTTGAGCCGCTCGACAAAATGTTTGAAAACAAATGGAAAGCAGTTAAGGCGCAGTATAATGCCGACATGGCAGAGATGGCAAAGTGTGCCGAAGGGGGCGAAATGCCCTCTGTGAGCTACTCATTCCACACCACCATCACCCCCGCATGGCAGTGGGCCGACAAGCACTTAACCACTTACGGCATTGAAGACGAAACCTATTTGGGCGGTGCCCACGGCATGCTCTACCAATATTGCCTTACGCTCAACGAACAAACTGATAGCCTATTAGGACTTACCGACATCTTTAAAGAAGAGGCTCTGCCCGAGGTGTTTAAATTGGTGGGCGAAAAGCTCAAAACAGGTCCTCAAGCCGCCAACGACGAAGACACTTGGCCCTCGGTGGCTGAGGTTGTGCCCGCTCCCAGTGCTAACGACTACTCGGTTCTTTCAAAGCAAATGCAGCTGTACAAGGGCAAGTGGTATCCGCGTCCTGCACTAACCGAGTGTGGTGTGGTGTTTACCTATCCTCCCTACATTAAAAACTGCTATGCCGCTGGCACTATCAACATCTTGCTCAACTATAGCGAGGTTAAAGATTGGCTTAAATAATTCTTCGCCTCGCATTGTTCTGCAACGAGCAAACGTTGCTACTGGTGCAACTATGCGTATTTAGTTGGCGTATCACGGCCGTGATACGAGCGTATCATGGGCGTGATACGAGCGTATCATGGGCGTGATACGAGCGTATCACGGGCATGATACGCCAACTGCATTTGTATGCTTGGGCAGAACAATGCGTTTATAGCTTTGCTAAAATACTGATTATCAGCTACAAACAATCAGCTAAAGGCAATTCATAAACGTTGCCTTCGCTCCTCATATTCATAATCCATAGCTCTCATAGCTTATGAAACACACCATTGCCACCATGATATTTGCTACTGCAACATCGCTTGGCGCACAAGCGCAAAGCACCGACACATTTAAATATACCGATGAGCAATTTGCCGACATACAAATGCTTCGCTACAAGGTTGAAGGCTTTGATAAACTCACGTTAAAGCAAAAAACCTTTGTTTACTATCTGCAAGAGGCTGCACTCGAAGGGCGCGACATCCTTTTCGATCAAAACGGGCGCTACAACCTGCGCATACGTCGCATGCTCGAGGCGGTTTACACCCACTATGCTGGCAATAAGCAGGGCAGTTTTTACAAAGGTCTGTCCACTTACTTAAAGCGCGTGTGGTTTTCGTCGGGCATTCACCACCACTATGGTTGCGAAAAGTTTCAGCCCACATTTAGTGCCGACGAGTTTAGAGCTGCACTCAAAGCGGTGCCGCAAAGCGAGCTACCATTGGCACAAGGACAGAGTGTAGACCAACTGTGCAACGAGGTGTTCCCCGTTATATTCGACCCCACGGTGATGCCTATGCGCGTAAACCAAGCCGATGGTGCCGACCTCATTAAAACCTCGGCTTGCAACTACTATGCTCCGGGCATTACACAGGCCGAGGCCGAGGAGTTTTATGCGCAACGCAAGCCCGCTGCCGACCCCGAACCCGTGATGATGGGCATGAACAGCCGTCTTGAACGCAACGAATATGGACGCCTCACGGAGCGTGTGTGGCGCGTGGGGGGCATGTACTCGCCCGCTATTGAGCGCATTGTTAGCTACTTGCTCAAGGCACGCCCTTATGCCGACACCGAGGCGCAGCAAAAGGTTATTGACCTGCTTGTTGAGGTGTATCGCACGGGCGACCTTCGCACCTTCGACGACTATTCTATACATTGGCTCAAAGACACGGCGAGCCTTGTAGACTTTACCAACTACTTTACCGAATCGTATGGCGACCCCTTGGGCATGAAGGCTTCGTGGGAGGCTATCGTAAACTTTAAGGACCTTGCTGCCACCGAACGCACCGAAAAACTCTCGGCCAATGCGCAATGGTTTGAAGACCACTCGCCCGTGGCTCCCGAGTTTAAGAAGGAAAAGGTTAAAGGCATATCGGCCAAGGTTATTACCGCTGCCATTCTTGGTGGCGACCTCTACCCCTCTACCGCCATCGGCATTAATCTGCCCAACTCCGACTGGGTTCGACGCGAATACGGCTCTAAGAGCGTTACGATAGGCAACCTTACCGATGCTTACAACAAGGCATCGCATGGCAGCGGCATGGACAAGGAGTTTGTGATAGACGATGCCACCCGCCAACTCATTGCGCAGTATGGCGATGCTTGCGACGACCTACACACCGACCTTCACGAATGCTTGGGACATGGTAGCGGCAAACTCTTGCCCACCACCGACCCCGACTCGCTCAAAGCCTACGGCTCTACCATCGAAGAGGCTCGCGCCGACCTGTTTGGACTTTATTACATTGCCGACCAAAAACTCGTAGACTTGGGACTTACGCCCAACCTCGAAGCATACAAAAGTCAGTACTACACCTACATGATGAACGGACTGATGACGCAACTTGTACGCATCAAACCGGGCAACAACATTGAGGAAGCTCACATGCGCAACCGCGCACTCATTGCTCGCTGGGCATACGAGAAGGGCAAAGAGCAAAAGGTGGTTGAACTTGTTAAACAACACGGAAAGACCTACGTACGCATCAACGACTATGCTGCCCTACGAGGGCTCTTTGGCAAACTGCTGGCTGAAATTCAGCGCATCAAGAGCGAGGGCGACTACGAGGGTGCACGCCTATTGGTTGAGGGCTACGGTGTGAAAATCGACCCCAAACTACACAAGGAGGTGCTCGACCGCTATGCCAAACTTCATCTGTCGCCTTACAAGGGATTTATCAACCCCGTTTACCATGCAGAGCGCAATGCAGAGGGCAACATTACTAACGTTACCATCGACTATACCGAACCCTACGACCAACAAATGCTTCGCTATAGTCGCGACTATGCAACGCTTCCCTACATCAACGAATAAATTTTTAAACAAACATCTAACATACGAACAATGAAACATCCACTTCTCGGAGCCACCTTGCTTATGGCACTTTTAGGCACAGGTTCTGCTTCTGCACAAATCAAACTTGTCAATCCGGTACCCCAAAAGGTTAGCACCACTGGCGAGCTAAAGGCTGCTCCTGCATCGTGGCGCCTCGTAAGCGACAAAAATCGCTCATCAAGCATTGCTGCCAAAGCACTCTGTGCTTATAGCGCAGTAAAGCAATTGCCTAATGCTAAATACGCTGTTACCATCGGCATAAAGGGCGACAAGGCTATAAAGAAAGTTGAAAAACTCATCCCCAACAACCCCGAGGGCTACTACCTCAACATTACCGAAAAGGGAGCTACCATTGCTGCCAACACCAACGAGGGACTGTTCTATGGTGTGCAAACACTCCTTGCTTCGGTAGCTGAGGGTAAACTTGAATGCTGCACCATTACCGACTGGCCCGACGTTGATTTTCGTGGCACAGTTGAGGGCTTTTACGGCACTCCGTGGAGCCACAAGGCACGTTTGAGCCAAATTGAATTTTATGGTCGCAACAAAATGAACGTATATATCTACGGACCTAAAGACGACCCCTACCACCGCGACCACTGGCGCACACCCTACCCTGCTGAAGAGGCTAAACGCATTCAGGAACTCAACGAGTGTGCTAAACAAAATGGTGTGAACTTCTGTTGGGCTATACATCCGGGCATCGACATTAAATGGACCGATGAGGACCGCGACGCTTTGATTAACAAGTTTCAAAAGATGTACGACCTTGGCATACGCTCGTTTGCCGTGTTCTTCGACGACATTTGGGGCGAAGGTACTCGCGCCGACAAACAGGCTGCACTGCTCAACTATATCGACGACAACTTTGTTAAAACACACAAAGGCGTACAACCTCTCGTAATGTGCCCCACCGAGTATAACCGTGCATGGGCAAACGACCAAAAGGGCTACTTGCGCACATTGGGCTCTAAGATGAACAAGAGCATCCACATCATGTGGACAGGCAACTCCGTGGTTCATTGCATCGACAAGGAGAGCATGGAGTGGATAAACCAACGCATCGACCGCAAGGCTTACATCTGGTGGAACTTCCCCGTGTCCGACTTTGTTCGCGACCACATTTTGCTCGGTCCTGCCTACGGCAATGGTCTTGACATTGCAGGCGATATGTCGGGCTTTGTGTCAAACCCCATGGAGCATGCCGAAGCCTCTAAAATCTCGCTCTACGGCATTGCCGACTACACATGGAACATGAAGGCATACGACTATAAAACCGATTGGGAAAAGGGATTGAAAGCCGTTCTACCCAACAACTATACTGCTCTGCGCACCTTTGCTCTTTATAACAAAGACCTCGGACCTAACGGACACGGTTTCCGCCGCGAAGAGGGCGACGAGCTGAAAGACATTGCAGCCTCAGCCCTCAAAGGCAATGCACAAGGCATTGCACAAATCCTTAGCAAATGCTACGAACTTAAGATGGCTGCCGACGTGTTGCTTGCCGACAAGTCTAACCCCGAACTCATCCGCGAGTTGCGCCCATGGCTGCTTCAGGCTAAAAACGTGGCAGACTATGGTACGGCTGTTTGCACCATGACTATGTTCCAACAACAAGGACTAAACATCAGTCAAGGCCTTGTAAACTTTAACAACCTTTACCAGCAAGCTCGCTCTATACAAGAGCAGATGTATGCGCTCGAAAACTCTGACGTGCGCCATGCATTGCAACCTGGCATAAAGGTGGCTACCAAGGTGATGTTGCCAACACTCAACCAGATCTTTACGCAAACAGTTGATGCTTATAACAAAGCCAACGGCACAAACCTTGTAAACTCAGCCGAATACAACCCCTACAAAATTGAGAGCACTGTGCCGCAACTCGCTCTGTTGCCCATCACCGTGCGCGGCAACGACGTGAGTGTTGCGTCTTCGCTCGAGGTTATCAAATGGGACAAGGATGCATCGTTTACCATTGAGAGCGACAAAACCATCACCTTTGCTGGCATGGAGTTCAACTTTGGCATAACCGATGTAGCCAAGAACTTTAAACTCGAACTCTTGCAGCCTAACGGCACCTGGAAACAAGTGAGTCTGCTCCACTACAAGGCCGACGACCCCATTATCCACACTGGCAACGAACTCGGCGGTATGCAAGCCTCTAAGCTTCGCATCACCAACATTAGCGGTAAAGAACAACAGGTTTATTTCAAAAACTTTAAGTTTATCAAGCGATAAGCTTTCCCCCCGCTTTTAAGTAGGCGCTCAAAACTAATTGATATGAGTTTTAAAGACCTACTTACACCATCACAAGGCAAAGCCATGCCCCAAAAGCATGGCTTTGCCTTTTCTGTTTTTATACGCTACCCCCCAAAAGCCTCCTGTATTTTGGCTTTTGCAATACGCCATAAATCATATAGGATTTTGGGATTAGCGTATTATTTTAACCTTTATACAGGTTCCTTTCATTCTCATTTCTTTTGCAATTCATGCAACTTATTTTGTCAAATTTACCCCCCCCGATCAACTTATGTGCATTACAGCTAAAGTGGGGTTGTAGAGCGTTTTATTATTCACTACCTTAGCGCTTATTAACACTTTTTATAACACATTTTTTTACAACTATGAAACGCTTTATCTTTTTGTTCGTAGCATTGCTATGCTGCGTTTCGGCAACGGCTCAAGTAGTCTTCGTTGCCACCCTTCAACACGAAGGAACTACTACTCAGTACTATGGTCAAGATGCTCTCAACTCTGCTTACAACGCTGCAGTAGATGGGGATGTCATAACGCTCTCCGACGGATCGTTTACGTGGAGTGCAGGTAATTTCAACAAAAGCATTACACTGAGAGGGGCTGGAATTAATGGGAAAAATAGAACTATTGTATCAGGTTCTGATTTTAATGTGGCAACAAGAAATAAAGATTTAACAACACATATTGAGGGAATACGTTTTCAGACAACAATTTATATATACAATGAGGATGCACAATACGAAAAAGGGAAAATAGAGTTTGTGAAATGCGTGTGTCAGAGTGTGTATACGAGTTACTCTGGAACGCCAAATACAGATAGCCCTAAGGTGAATTTCTATAACTGCATATTGGGGGATATGAATTTTACACAAAAGCAATGTTACCCCAAATACAATGTTGTGAATTGTTATATTATAAATTTATATGGAGGGTCTAATAAAAGTGCAAGCGTTGGCAACAATACCAGTGTCTTTGATCATTGCGTGATTGAAATAAAAAATACGTTTTATGCGCCTTACAAGTATTATTATCTCAACTTTTTAAATTCTATATTTGTGTGGAGTTGGGGCAATCATTCAGGTGGTGATACAAACTATATTCTTCCTAACACAGCAACAGCCACAAACTGCCTTTCTGTAAAGAAAAGCACTTTGTTTAATAGTCTTATTGTAAACAAAGGCAACATGACTGCTGGCACTTGTGCAGAAGTTTTTAAAACATTCAAAGGTGGTGGCTATAATGACATCGAAACCTTTGAACTCACTGACGAAGCTAAAGCAGCATACATAGGAGCAGATGGCACTGAAGTAGGTATGCAAGGTGGAATGATGCCTTTCAACACCACAGTGCAATATCCAATAATTACCACTTTCAATGCAGATGTTCGTACCGACAAAGAGGGAAAACTAAACGTTGAGATAGCTGTAGACGGAAAATAATAACGAAACATACAACAATGACCATGAAACGTACAAGTAGTATATGGCTTGCACTCCTGCTTACGGGCAATGGTATGGTTTCGTTGGCACAAAGTAGCTTGCTACCTGATTATAAGGTGGCAAGCTACCTATATTGGTTTGATACGGATAACAATGTAATAGATGGTGGCAACTATAAAGACGGCAAAATAACGTTCAATCTTTCATCGCTTGACGAGGGTTTCCACACGCTACATATTCAAGTGCTTACAGACAAAGGCGTACTATCACCTACAAGTTCTGTAAACTTTTTCCGTTTACAAACCAACAACGTCAGCCAAAAGGATTACGCTGTCAAAAGCGTTCAATATTGGTTTGACGACCAAACCACTCAACCTAAGCAGTCAGCCTACACTAGCGGCGCAACCACGCTCGATCTCTCATCGCTCGACGAGGGGTTCCACGTGCTTA
>ERZ808240.5323-NODE-5323-length-10562-cov-15.336252_pt1 | contig 10562 bp, 12 predicted proteins | sample MGYA00521084_ERZ808240 | MGnify/ENA primary metagenome ERZ808240 (study PRJEB31516, sample SAMN03275571) | gut metagenome | biome: mammalia-associated habitat; material: feces | host: Papio cynocephalus | place: Kenya | collected 2012-08-06 ... | reverse complement strand
TAACAATAGATATTATTTGTATACAGGAACAACTTACTGGATTGGGTCGCCGTGTACCTTTGCTCCGTCCAATGGCCTCGCTTACGCTTGGAGCGTCGATTCCACTGGGAACCTCGGCGCCATTTGGGTGGCCTATTCGAACGGCGCCCGCCCTGTTGTCAATCTGAATTCTAACACTCTGTTATCTACTGGTGCTGGCACAAGGAATAGTCCATATCAGATAAAAGTAACATAGTAAAGCAAAAACTTTCCAAAATGACTCATCATTTTGGAAAGACTTAGGGTTAATCTATAAAAAAATGTTTGTTCTTGGGTCGCCGTATAACTTTAATCCGTCCAATGGCAACGCTAACGCTTGGAACGTCAATTCCACTGGGAACCTCAACGCCAATTGGGTGACAAATTCGAACGGCGCCCGCCCTAGATTCCTACTATAATTAGTAAAAAACTAACCGCGTATTATTTTGTCATGGCAAATAATCAGAGGAAGTAATAATTTTTTTAGTTAAAAATTATAATCTATCATTTTGATAACCTAATAAATAGATTGGAAACAAGATTAATCCTTGGATCTAAATCCTAAATATATAGTATAGACATTGTCTTAGGTAAAAAATCTTTGATAATTATTGTTATACTAAAAAGTGAAAGTTTTTAAAATAATGTTGTGAAACGTAATTAGGTTAAAAAAACTTTCACTTTAGTATTTTATAAAGTTGCATAATAATCCAAAAAATATAAATAGAAAGGGATTGATCAATAATAGGAATTAATTAATATTTCTACTATTGATTAATTATACAAGTAAAAATGAATAGTAATTTTATATTATTAAATAAAACTCAAAAAACAATTGAATATTATAATAAATTAATTTTAAATTTTAGTAAAAAAGAAGTAGTCTTAAAACAAGATATAGAAAAGACAAGTTTTTCTTTAATTAGAAATTTATTTGCATTCAATATAAATGATACTGAAAGAATAAAACAAAAATTTTTAAAAGACTATTTAGTAGATTTATCAATGCTAAATTTCTATACTAACATAAGTTATAGCAAAAAAATGATATCAAAACACCAGTTAGAAGTATTAACAAAATGTTTCATTGAATTAAAAAAAATAACTTATGGTTTAATAAGAAAAGAAGTAAAAGAATGAATTATAACATTATCATAGATATAGAAAAAATAAAAGAAGCATATCACATAATTAAAATAAATACCAAAAATAAAAATAAAATAATAAAATTTGAATTATTTTTTATTAGTAACATAATGGAAATATATAATGAATTAAAAAATAAAACATATAAACATGAAAATTACAATATTTTTCTTATAAAAGAAAATAAATATAGAATAATTATGAGTGAAAAAATGAAGGATAAAATTGTAAATCACCTCTTAAGTAAATATATATTATTTCCAATTATTGAACCTCATTTAATCAGTGCAAATGTAGCAACCAGAAAAAATATGGGTTCATCAAAAGCAATAAATGATATAAAAAAGTATATAAATAAGTTAAAAGACAAACATGAAAAAATATATATATTAAAATGTGATATTCATAAATATTTTTATTCTATAGATCACAATATTTTAAAAAAGAAAATAAAAAAGTATATAACTGATGAAAATATATTAGAAATAATAGATAATATATTAGATAGTACAAATGAAAAAAATATAAATAATAGAATATTAAAAGAAATAGAAAAAGAAAAAACATATATTGAAAGTTTAAAAACTAGTGAAAAAGAAAAACAAATAAAAAAAGAAGAACTAGATAGAATACCATTATATAATTATGATTTAGGCTTGCCAATAGGAAATATGACCAGTCAAATATTTGCTATTTTCTATTTAAATGACCTAGACCACTACATAAAGGAAAAATTGCATGTAAAATATTATGAACGATATATGGATGATTTTATATTAATTCATCATGATAAAGAATATTTGAAATATTGTTTAAAAAAGATAGAAATACAAATTAAAAATTTAAATCTAAAATTAAATGATAAAACTCAAATTTATGAATTACACAATGGTTTACCATTTTTAGGATACAAATTTATTCTAAAAGGAAAAAAACTACATATTTTATTAAGTAACAACTGTAAAAAAAGAATCAAAAAAAGATATAAATCAGAAAAAAATATTAATATACAAAAAATTTACAATGGACATTTAATTAATACAGACAGTAAAAATTTCATACATTCATTAAATTCTAAAATTAAAAATTAATTAAAACCACGACTTAGATTTATATTATCTATAGACGATAGCCAAAAAGGTAGAAATTAAAAATCTATCTTCTTTTTCTTATATAACTAACAAAAATAAATAAAAAACATTGATAATATTGTCAAAATATTATATACTTATTTATATAAAAGGCATTATAGTCTCTATATATAATATATAAATAAAAAGGAGTTGTCTCTTATGAAAGAAACAAGAATTATGAAAGTATTTGAACAGTATATCAAAAAATTCAATATGAATAAAAATAATACTAAATGTGTATATTTCCATTGCATAAAAGTAATGGATTTATGTAAAAACATTGCAAGTGTATTAGGAATATTCTCTAAAGAAGAAATAATAGTCTGTGAATTAATAGGACTATTCCATGATATATCTTTATTTGAAAATAAAGATAATGGATACACATTACTACCTAAAGAAGATACATCTAAAAGAAGTATAGAAATACTATTTGGTGAAGATGGATTAATGAGAAAAATAACAGAAGATACTACTTATGATGAAATAATAAAAATAGCAATATATTGCCAAAATAAAAATGGATTACCAAGTAAATTAAATGATAAAATGTTACACTATTGCAAAGTATTAAAAGATGCTCACACCCTAGATACATTCAGAATAGTATTAAATTATCCATGTATAGATATGCATATAGATAACTATCCAAGTAACAATATATATGAAAATTTCAAACACTTTCAAGTAATGAGACCAACATATGAAGATAATGATGCCGATGCAATAATAATAGTATTATCACAAGTATTTGCAATAAACTATTTATATAGTTATTCATTATTAAATGAAGAACAATTTGTAAATAAAGTAACTGAATCATTAATATTTAAAGATAAAAATATAATGAAATTCTTTAAACAAATAAATATGGTACTAAATAATTATATAACAAGAAAGATAGGTGGATAAAATGCTCGATAAAAAATACAATCATATAGAAGTAGAAAAAGATAAATATAACTTATGGAAAGAAAAACAATATTTTAAATCTGGAGATTTAAAAAAAGTCCCATTTTGTATAGTTATTCCTCCTCCAAATGTAACAGGTAAATTACACATAGGACATGCCTGGGATACAACAATACAAGATATAATAATAAGATTTAAAAGAATGCAAGGATATGACACATTATGGTTACCAGGTATGGACCATGCAGCTATAGCAACAGAAGTAAAAGTAATAAATAAATTAAAAGAAAATGGAATAGATAAATATGAACTAGGAAGAGAAAAATTTCTAGAAGAATGCTGGAAATGGAAAAATGAACATTCAGATTTAATACATGATCAATGGGCTAAATTAGGATTATCAGTAGATTATTCAAAAGAAAGATTTACTCTTGACGCTGGTTTAAATAAAGCAGTAACCAAAGTTTTTGTAGATTATTACAATAAAGGATTGATTTATAGAGGAGAAAAAATAATAAATTGGGACCCAAAGAATCAAACTGCATTATCAAATGAAGAAGTAATTTACAAAGACGTAGAAGGAGCCTTCTATCATATTAAATATTATTTAGAAAATAGTGATAAATATTTAGAAGTTGCAACAACAAGACCAGAAACAATGTTTGGTGATACCGCTGTAGCAGTAAATCCTGATGATGAAAGATATAAAAATTTAATAGGAAAGAATGTAATATTGCCATTAGTAGAAAGAAAAATACCAATAATCGCAGATATTCATGCCGACCCAGAATTTGGAACAGGTGTAGTTAAAATAACTCCAGCCCACGATCCAAATGACTTCGAAGTAGGAAATAGACACAACTTAGAAAGAACAATAGTAATGAATCCAGATGGAACAATGAATGAAAACGCTGGAGTATATAAAGGACTTGACAGATTTGAATGCAGAAAACAAGTAGTAGAAGACCTAGAAAAACAAGGATATTTAATCAATATTGAAAAAATAACTCACTCAGTAGGACACTCAGAAAGAACCGGAGTAATGGTAGAACCATATCTATCAAAACAATGGTTTGTAAAAATGAGACCATTAGCAGATGCTGTTTTAAATAATCAAAAAAATAAAGACACAAAAGTAAATTTTGTTCCAGAAAGATATGAAAAAACAATGAACCATTGGATGGAAATAACATATGATTGGTGTATATCAAGACAACTATGGTGGGGACACAGAATACCAGCTTGGTACAAAGATGATGAAATTTATGTAGGTATGGAAGATCCAACTGAACCAGGTTGGGTACAAGATCCGGATGTTTTAGATACTTGGTTTTCATCAGCATTATGGCCATTCAGCACACTAGGTTGGCCGGAAAAAACTGAAGACTTAAAAAGGTACTATCCAAACAATGCCCTAGTAACTGGATATGATATAATACCATTCTGGGTAAACAGAATGACCTTCCAAGGATTAGAATTATTAGGTCAAAGACCATTTAAAGATTGTATAATTCATGGCTTAATAAGAGATAAAGAAGGAAGAAAAATGAGTAAATCTCTAGGAAATGGAGTAGACCCTATGGAAGTAATTAATACCTATGGAGCAGACTCATTAAGATACTTCTTAACTACAAATACCGCATCAGGAATGGATTTAAGATATGACGAAGAAAAAGTAAAATCTACTTGGAATTTTATAAATAAATTATGGAATGCATCTAGATATACATTAATGACATTAGAAGATTTTAAATCTGAAGATTATACCCTAGATAACTTAGCAAAAGAAGATAAATGGATATTAACAAAATTAAACAAAACAATTAATGATGTCACAAAATCAATGGAAAAATATGATTTCAATATTGTAGGTAACACATTATATTCATTTATTTGGAATGATTTCTGTGACAAATATATTGAATTATCAAAATTTAGTAAAAATAATCAAACAAAAAGTGTTTTATTAAAAGTACTAACAGATATATTAAAAATGATGCATCCATTCATGCCATATGTAACAGAAGAAATATATACAAAACTACCAATAAAAGATGCAGAATCAATAATGATATCTCGTTATCCTCTATATAATAAAGATCAAGTATACATAAATGATGAAAAAGAAATAGATGATATATTAGAATTTATTACCTTATTTAGAAATAAGAAAAAAGAACTAAATATACCATCTACATATAAAGTAAAAATAGATATAAAACCTGAAGAATTAAAAGAATTAGTAATAAATATATTAAAATTAAAAGATAAAGAATTACCTTTCACTAACAATGAATTTATAGAAAAGATAGAAAAAAATAATTATAAAATAGAAATAGAATTTGATAATAGTAAAAATAAAGAAGAAGAACGCTCAAACTTAGAACATGAAAAAGAAAAATTACTTAATTCTATAGAAAGAAGAAAAAAGTTATTATCAAATCAAAACTATGTTTCTAAAGCCCCTACTAATATTGTAGAAAATGAAAGGTTAGCCTTAGAAAAAGAAGAAAAAGCTCTTGATTTAATCTTAGAAAAATTAAAATAAGATACAATTAAGAAACACAAAAATATATCCCAATAAAAATAAATACTTTAATATTAATACTTATTAATAAACGAAAAGGAGTGAATTAAATTATGAATTATTGTCCAAAATGTGGAAATAAAGTTGACGAAAATATTACATATTGCCCAAATTGTGGAGCTAGATTAGAAGAAGGAAATACTACAATTATAAATAACTATTATAATAATGTTCCCCCAATAGAAGAAAGAAATATTGCTATGGTAATAATATTATCTCTTATTACTTGTGGTATATATGGAATATATTGGTTTGTAAAAATGACAGATGAAGCAAAACAATTATCCTCTTCAGATAATGCTGGCGGTGGATTAGCATTTGTATATACTTTAATAACTTGTGGAATATACATGATTTATTGGAATTACAAAATGGGTAAAAACATGTATGAAGCAGGTCAAAAATATGGAATAAACATCGAAGATAATTCAGTAATATATTTAGTTTTATCATTATTTGGATTAGGAATTGTAAGTGAATGTTTAATGCAGAATGATTTAAATAAATTTGCCAATGTTAGATAGTAAAAGAATAAGAAAATTAATATTATCTTTATTAATTATAATAATAATGTTAATTTTCTTTCTTTATTTAAACAAAAATTATGGATTTTACATTCCCTGCCTATTTCATAAACTAACTAACTTATATTGTCCTGGATGTGGAATAACAAGATGTATTGTATCTTTATTAAAAGGAAATATATCTGAAGCATTTAAATATAATCAACTTGTTTTTATCTTATTACCATTTTTAACAATATACTTTATCTATAAAATATATCTTTATTTAACTAATAGTCAAGATAAAATTATTAAAAAAATTCCAAATATTACCTGGATTATTTTACTAATAATAACAATACTATTTGGAATATTAAGAAATATCAAATATTTTCCATTTTTAAGACCTTAAGAATATCTAACATAATATTCTTATTTTTTTGCATAATAATAAAGAGGTGAAATCGATGGATACAGTACCAAATATAATATTTAGAACAATTTTAGTATTAGTATTTTTATTTATATTAACAAAAATAATGGGAAAAAAGCAAGTATCCCAATTGAATATCTTTGATTATGCAATAGGAATAACAATGGGCTCAATAGCAGCAGATATATCACTAGATATAGAAAAAAACATGATAGGTGGATTAATATCATTAGGAATATATGGCTTATCAGAAGTATTTATTTCTATATTAACTCTAAAAAGCATTACAGCAAGAAGAATATTCACTGGAACCCCAAGAACATTAATAGAAAATAATAAAATACTATATAAAAATATGAAAAAAGAAAAAATAGATATCAATGATTTACAAGAAGAAGCAAGACAACAAGGATATTTTAATCTAGAAGATATAAACTATGCAATATTAGAAACAAACGGAAAAATAAGCTTTTTACCAAAAACAGAAAAGACACCACCTACAAAAAAAGAACTAAATGTAAATTACAATCAAGAATCATTAGTAGCAAATATAATTATAGACAGCAAATTACTAGAAAATAATCTAAAAAATATGAATAAAGATATAAAATGGTTAAATCAACAATTAAAAATAAAAGGATACAAAGATTATTCAAAGATTCTTTTAGCAACTCTAGATAATAACGAAAAAATAGTAGTATACGAAAAAAATAACAAAAAAGATAAGCAAATCCTAGAATAAAATTATTATAATTTATAAGAACTAATTTGCTAATTAATATTGAGTTTTTATAATATTTAATATAAAATTGAACTAGAATTAAAATTAGTAAAGCAGAAAATATTGTAAATGGTATAAAAGTAAAATGATAAATTAAAAATATAAATCGAAATAAATGTTCATAAAAAAAGGAATTTAAGGTACTCGAAAAAAGTACCTTTTCAAATGAAAACTAATGATAAATAATTGATTATGTGGTATAATATTTATATCAAAATATTTAAGAAAGTGAGTGTTTTTTATGAACGATAAAAAAAATATAACAAAAGAAGAAATACAAGAAAAAATAAGAAAAGTTGATGGCGCTATGGCACAAGAAGGTATGCCATTAACAGAAGAAATAAAGAAAAAACTTTATAATTGTATAACCGGTAAATCTACCTATGATAAGGAAAGAAAAAAACCATTGAAAAGTATAGGAGAATTTATGGATAATAAATATAAATATACCTATGAAAGAACATCCAGTTATTGTTATAAAGGAACTGATATTTTAATTAATAAACTTAATATTACAAATGATAAAGATTTGTATAATGCTGAAAGAGAATTAGTTGCATTTAGAGTATCTGCATTTAATGATAACCCTTTAAAAGGCAATTTTGATTTTCAATATTTAAAAAATATTCATAAATATTTATTGTTCTAATGAATTAAAGAAATTTATTGATATATAAAAATAGTTACAACCTTAGATTTAAGCGTTATTAATTTTATAGAATTATTAAAGTACAAAATATATAAACCGAATATATTTTTCACCATTATTTCATATATTTATTTAGGTGATATAATGAAAAAATACAAATCACTATTACTAGTAATAACTTTAATATCAATATTTGCCTTATCAAAAACAAATGCCATAATAAATGATTACTCATTACTAGGAAAAACAATCTACTTAGACGCAGGACATGGAGGACTATGAAAAATCCAAATATTAAGAAATGACTACAAATACTAATAAATACAAGGAATTAAGGTGCTAATTTTATAAATAGCATCTTTTATAATTGAGAAAATTTGGAAAAAGTATTATAATACAGAGCAAGAGAGGTGATAATATGGCATATAGAAATAAAGTTTATGTCTCTATGGATGCTGATAATGACTTACATTATTATTATTTAATGAAAGCTTGGAAGCAAAATGATAATACTGAATTTAACTTTTATGATGCTCACAATTTAAATAATATTTATGATAAAAGCGAAGAATCAATAAAAGCAGGATTGAGAGAAAGGTTTAAAAATACTAAAATTTTTGTTTTACTTGTTGGTGAACATACTAAATACTTATATAAGTATGTTCGTTGGGAAATTGAAGAAGCAATAAAAAGGGAGATACCATTTATTGTTGTGAATTTAAATGGTAAAAGATGTTTAGATACTAATAATTGTCCAGCATTAGCAAGAGATAATCTCGCAATACATATAAGTTTTAATTCTAAAATTATGCAGTATGCTTTGGAAAATTGGCCAAGTTCTTTTGAAGAAAAACACAAATCTGGTGATAAGGATTCTTATTATTATAAAGATAGTGTTTATAAAAGTTTGGGATTATAATGCTTTTAATATATATTAAACAAATATTAAAAGATTATAAAAAAGTAACTGCAACTTTCTTAGAAATACTAGGATTTTTTTCCTTAATTTACGGAATATTAGATGTTTTTTTGCCAAACCAACTTCAGAAAATAAAATTTGATTACAAAGGATTATTTATATTATTGGCTATATCACTAATTTGTTCTGTTATTAAAAATTGGCCTAAATTACAGAGAAAGTTTACTATCAAAAATAGAGATATTAATATTACTATTGTAGTTGGAGATATTTTTAGACAGAGTGGTGCTAAAGTCATTCCTACCAATACAACATTTGATACGTATATGGAAGATGAATTTATAAGTATTCATAGCATTCAAGGACAATTTCAAGAAAAATACTTTAAAAAAAATTTAAGTACACTAGATACTATGATTAAAGAAAGTTTAAAAGAAAATACTATAATTAAATTATTGAATGATGGTAGAAGAACAAAAGTAGAACGTTATACTTGTGGAACCGTTTCTAAGATTAATTGTATGGATGAAAGATTTTATTTATTAAGTTTAGCCGATGTAAATAAATATGGAACACCACAAGCAAAATATGAAAATATTTTAATTGCATTACAAGGATTGTGGGATTTTCTTGCAGAAAATAAGCATGTAGAAAATCTTGTAATACCAATTATTGGTACTGGGCGTGCTGGAATTGCAGAAGCTACTAGAACGCAAGTTATAAAGGATACAATATTATCTTTTGTTGCCGTTTCTAGTGAAGTAAAAATTACAAATAATCTTATTTTATGTATTCATCCCAATGATTTGAAAAATAATAAAATAGATATTGATGAAATCCTTGAATATGTAGAATATACAAGTAAATATAAATACGAACAAATAGATAAAAAAATCAGTGGGAAACCACTAGAGTGATTATGAAGGTACTTTAATAAGGTATCTTTTTTAGTGTAATTTAATAAAAAGAAAGCAAGGTAGATAAATGAATTTAAATTATGCAATATTTAGAAGTCAACCTATTATGACTTTACAAGATTTAGCACAAATAGGATCACACAATAAAAGAGAAAAACAGGCTTATAAATCTAACCCTGATATAAAATTAAATATGAGTCAATATAATGTAGAATTAGTACCTTTAACAGAAAAATATGTTAAAGGTTTTTATAATATTACAAAGGATTATAGAAAAGAACACGAAGAAAGAATGAAAACTGAGCGAGAAGATAGAAAAAGAAAATTTAATACAATGTTAGATAATTCAAGAAATGTATTAGCAGATGAATTACTATTTACTGCTACTAATAGATTCTATAAAAATATGAGTAATGAAGATTTAATGAAATGGGCTAATACTTGTATGGAATTTGTTTATGAAGATTTAGGTTATACAAAAGAACAAGTATTACATGCTACACTTCATGTTGACCGTAAAGGAGGCTAGTTCAGGCTACGGACATATGTCCGTTTATTCTTCAG
>ERZ808240.5322-NODE-5322-length-10564-cov-3.771529_pt1 | contig 10564 bp, 9 predicted proteins | sample MGYA00521084_ERZ808240 | MGnify/ENA primary metagenome ERZ808240 (study PRJEB31516, sample SAMN03275571) | gut metagenome | biome: mammalia-associated habitat; material: feces | host: Papio cynocephalus | place: Kenya | collected 2012-08-06 ... | reverse complement strand
ACCCGCCCCGAAAGCGGCGAGACGTCCCCATTTCTGCGAGTTGTCGGTGCATCTTCGGATTTCGCCGTCGGCTCGGGCTATACTTCCACAAGAGCAATCTGCCGAACCTGGTCGAAGGACGTATTATGCCAAAGAAAATCGCCGTAATCGACGGCAATTCGTTGATGCACCGCGCATACCATGCGGTGCCGCAAACCATGAACGCCCCCGACGGCACGCCCACCAACGCGGCTTTCGGCTTTCTTTCCATGTTCCTGAAATTCTATGAAATGGCCCGCCCCGATGCCGTGGTGTGCGCATTCGACGCCGGCCGCCCGGCGTTTCGCATGGAGGCGTTGGAGCAATACAGGGCGCAGCGCCCGCCGATGGACAACGAGCTGAAGGTGCAGTTTCCCATCATCGAGAAGCTGCTTGAGTCGATGAACGTGCCCGTGGTGCGCGTGAAAGGCTGGGAGGGCGATGACGTGCTGGGCACGGTGTCGGCCCGCGACGAGGCGCTGGGGTTCGAAACGCTGCTGGTGAGCGGCGATAAAGACGTGTACCAGCTGGTCACCGACCGCACGCACGTGGTAACCACCAAGAAGGGCATCACCGACGTGGCCATCTATGGCCCGGCCGAGGTGGAGGAACGCTACGGCGTGACGCCGGCGCAGTTTCCCGATTTCTTGGGCCTGAAGGGCGATTCGTCTGACAATATTCCCGGCGTGCCAGGTATCGGCGACAAAACGGCGGCGAGGTTGCTGCAGAGCTACGGCAGCATCGAGGGCATCTACGACAACCTCGACAAGCTGAAGGGCAAGCAGCTGCAAAACCTCACCGAGCACAAAGACGACGCCTATACCAGCAAAAACGTGGCGACTATCGTGCGCGATTTGGAATTCGACCTGGATTTGGAAGGCGCGAAATTCCCCGATTTCGACGAGGCGCGCGTGGTCGAGGCCTTCGGCGAGGTGCGCTTCAACGCGCATCTGGCCAAGGTGCTCGCCATCGCGGGCGCCGACGAATCGCTGGCCGCGCCCGCCGAGCTGAAGCTGCCCAACCTGGCGCCGGCGGTGGGCGACTACGCCCACGATGCGTTGAAGGCCGCCATGGCGCGCGACGTGTGCGTGGGCGTGGAATTTCTTGTAGAGGCGCAGGAAAGCCTGTTCGCCGAGCCGCACCGCCTGTTCGTGGGCCTGCCCGATTCGGTGCTCATGTTCGAGGGCGAAGACGCGCATGCCACGTTTGCGCGCATCGTGCGCGAGGGGCGGTTCTGCGCGCTCGACTGCAAGCGCGCGCTGCAGGAAATCTACCCGGTCGATTCGGCCGAGCCTGCGTTGGTCGGCGACGCCGAGCTGCATGCGGCGCGCTTCTTCGACATCGGCCTGGCCGCATACCTGTTGAATTCCAACGTATCTAAATATGAGTACGGCGCGTTGTGCGACACCTACCTGGGGGCCGCGTTGCCCGAGGACGAAGACGAGCGCGCGAATGCGGCCGCGCATGCATTGGTGGCGCATCGCTTGGCCGAGGCGCTGCGCGCGGCGCTGGACAAGGATGGCTCGCTCGAGGTATACGAGCGCATCGATTTGCCGCTGGTGGCGACACTAGCCCAAATGGAGCGCGTGGGCGCGCGCATCGATGTCGGCAAATTGGCCGAAATGGCAGCCGCCACCTCGGCCGAGCTCGATGGCCTTCGCGCCGAAATCCATGAGCTTGCGGGCGAGGAGTTCAACATCGATTCGCCCAAGCAGCTGGGCCATATTCTGTTCGAGGTGCTAGAACTGCCGGCGGGCAAGAAGAACTCGCGCGGCTATTCGACCGACGCGAAAACGCTGGCTAAGCTGGTGGACGTGCATCCCATCGCCGCGAAGGTGCTGCGCTATCGCGAGCTGGCGAAGATGAAATCCACGTACTTGGACGCGCTGCCCCGCATGCGTCGCGCCGACGGACTGGTGCACACGAGCTTCAACCAAACGGTCACAACCACCGGCCGCCTGTCGTCGAGCGACCCGAACCTGCAGAACATTCCCGTGCGCACCGATTTCGGCCGCCGCGTGCGCGCCTGCTTCGTGCCGTTGCGCGACGGCGATGTGTTCTTGGGCGCCGACTACTCGCAAATCGAGCTGCGTCTTTTGGCGCACCTGTCGGGTGACGAGCATCTGATCGACGCCTTCTGCTCGGGCGCCGATTTCCACGCCAATACCGCGGCCCGCGTGTTCGGCATTCCCGTGGAAGAGGTAACTCCGCAGCTGCGCAGCCGCGCGAAGGCCGTGAATTTCGGCATCGTGTACGGACAGCAGGCCTTCGGCCTGGCACAGAGCCTGGGCATCGGCTTCAAGGAAGCGCAGGCGATGATCGACCGCTACTTCGAGGCTTACCCGCGCGTGCGCGCCTATCTGGACGAGACGGTTGCGTCGGCGAAGGAAACCGGCTATGCGGTGACCATGTTCGGCCGCAAGCGCCATATTCCCGAATTGAAGGCCAGCAACAAAATGCAGCGCAGCTTCGGCGAGCGCACGGCCATGAACCACCCCATGCAGGGAACCGCGGCCGACATCATCAAGCTGGCCATGAACGAAGTGGAGCGCCGCTTGGTTGCCGACGGCTTCCAGGCGAAGCTGATGCTGCAGGTGCATGACGAGCTGGATTTCAGCGTGCCCGCCGACGAGGTGGAGCGCCTGTCGGAAATGGTCGCCGGTGTGATGGACTCGGTCGTGGAGCTGAAGGTGCCGCTGATTGCCGAGGTAAGCACGGGCGCGAACTGGGCCGAGGCGCACTAAAGCGCGTAAAGAGCAGGCGAGGGCGGTTCGGGGCCTTGTTCGGGGTCGTCTGCGTTCAAACATGCTCTTCATTTTAAAATTAAGCGCAGTCAGGCGAGCGCATAGCGAACGAAGTGAGCGGTAGCGAGACGTGGCCCAGAATAAGGCCCCGAACCGCCCTCGCCGGCGGGAACCGGGCGGAAGGGCCCGCCCAAGGGCACAGCGGGCTACCGTTCGCCTTCGGCTCGCTATGCGCCCGCTTGGCGGTGTTTCATTTTGAAATGAAGAGCAGAAATGAACACCGACGCCCATGGTCGGGCCCTTCCGCCCGGTTCCCGCCGGTGGATGCGAGGGGAACTTGTGATGAAACCGCAAAACCCCTCTTGCCAAACGATTTCGGCGGCGTATAATAGCGGAGTTTGCTGTATTGGCGCGACATGGCGGTAACCGTTTCCCACCGCTCACGTGCGCTGGGCATACGGCAAGCGAAGTAAACGTAGAGGCCTTGCGGCCCCACAAACCAAGGAGAAACATACATGTACGCTATCGTTAAGACTGGTGGCAAGCAGTACAAGGTTGCTGCTGGCGACATCCTCGTCACCGAGAAACTCGAGGGCGAGATCGGCACCAAGGTTGAGCTGCAGGCCATCGCCGTCGTCGACGGCGCGAAGGTCGTCGCCGACCCCGCCGAAGCCGCTAAGACCAAGGTTGTGGCTACCATCGTTGATCAGTTCAAGGGCGACAAGGTTCTCGTCTTCAAGTTCAAGAAGCGCAAGAACTACAAGAAGCTCCGCGGCCATCGCCAGCTTCACACTCGTCTGAAGATCGAGAGCATCGGCTAGTTAGTTTAGAAGGTAGGTAGATTACTCATGGCTCATAAAAAAGGTCTTGGCTCCACCCGTAACGGCCGCGACTCTCATTCCCAGCGACTTGGCGTGAAGCGCTTCGGTGGCGAGCACGTCATCACCGGCAACATCATCGTGCGTCAGCGCGGCACCCACTTCCATCCCGGCGAGAACGTCGGCCGTGGCAAGGACGACACCCTGTTCGCTCTGTGCGAGGGCACCGTGGAATTCACGAAGAGCACCCGCCGCACCAAGGGCTATCGCCGCTATGTGCATGTTCGTCCTCTGACCGCTGAGAACGCTGAATAGCCTCACGCAACCAGAGGGGTTACATAAGGGGAGGAGAAAGCTCGTCGCGCAATGCGGCGGGCTTTTTCCGTATTCGGGGTGCGCGAGCGCGCGTACGCTGGCACGCGTGCGTATAATTCAAGCACCCATTTTCATGAACGAGAACACGACAAGTGCCTCGATCGCCCGATTCGAGCCGCGCGGGCGCGTGAACCACGTGGCGGGCTCGGCAATCGGTCGGCCAAGGCATTTGTCGCAAAGGGCGCATCGCCCGACGATACGATAGGAACGCTATGTTCGTAGACAAAGTACGCATTTACGTGAAGGGCGGCGACGGCGGCGCGGGCTGCCTGAGCTTTCGCCGCGAGGCCCACGTGCCCAAAGGCGGCCCCGACGGCGGCGACGGCGGCCACGGCGGCAACGTCATCCTAGAAGCCGACCAGTCGGTGTCTTCGCTGCTCGACTACCGATTCAAACACCACTTCAAGGCCACGCGCGGCACGCACGGCATGGGCAAGCGCATGCATGGCGCCACGGGCGAAGACCTTATCCTGAAGGTGCCCGTGGGCACGGTGGTGCACGAGTATTTCGAAGAGAAGAAAGAAACCGGCGAGCTGATTGCCGACCTGACGCACGACGGCGAGCGCGTCGTGGTGGCCGAAGGCGGGCACGGCGGCCGCGGCAACATCCACTTCGTCACGTCTACGCGCCGCGCGCCGGCGTTCGCCGAGTTGGGCGAGCCTGCGCAGGAGTGCTGGATCGAGCTCGAGATGAAGCTCATGGCCGATGCCGCGCTGGTGGGCGTTCCGTCGGCGGGCAAGAGCTCTCTCATCTCGCGCATGAGCGCCGCCCGCCCGAAAATCGCAGACTACCCGTTCACCACGCTGGTGCCCAATCTGGGCGTGGTGCAGGGCGACGAGCACAATTTCGTCGTGGCCGACATTCCGGGTCTTATCGAGGGCGCGCACCAGGGCAAGGGCCTGGGGCACGAGTTTCTGCGCCACATCGAGCGCACCGCGCTCATTGTGCATGTGGTCGACATGACTGGCGGCTATGAAGGCCGCGACCCGGTGGAAGACTACCGCATCATCAACAACGAGCTGGCTCTGTATGCCGACGATCTGGCGAAGCGTCCGCGCATCGTCGTGGCGAACAAGGTTGACGTGCCTGGCACCGAAGACGCCGTGCGCCGTTTGAAGGAGGAAGTGCGCAAAGACGCCATCGCGGCTGCGGGCGGCAACGAATTCGCCGACGGCGTGGATGAGGCGTCGCGCGTGTTCGAGATTTCGGCGCTTACCGGTAAGGGCGTCGATTCGCTGATTCATGCTATCGCCGACAAGGTGTTCGAGTTGCGCACGGCCGCGAAAGAGGCTCTGGATTCCGAAATCCAATATGACCAAGTGTGGCAGCGCAAGCGCGAGCTGCGCGACCGCAAATTCACGGTGCGCAAGCTTTCCGACGGCATCTTCCGCGTGGAAGGCGTGCAAATCGAGCGCATGGTGGTGCAGACTGACTGGGAAAACGACGAGGCTCTTTCCTTCCTGCAGCACCGCTTCAACCGTATGGGCTTGGAGAAAGAGCTGCTTAAAGCCGGCGCGCAGAATGGCGATGAGATTCGCATCTTGGGCCGCGCGTTTGAATTCGAAACGGCCGAAACGACGGAAGACATCTTCGCCGAACTGGACGATTAGCAAACCGATAGGGGCAAGGCGTACATGGCAGAGGCAACCGCGAACAAGACGTACCGCACGGCCGTCATCAAAATCGGGTCGAACACGTTGACCGACGACGAGGGAAAATGCGACCGCGCCTACCTGGCCGATCTGGCGCACCAGGTGGCGCGCGTGCGCCGCGAGGGTTGGCGCGTGATCATCGTAAGCTCGGGCGCCATCCCGTGCGGGCTTGAGGCGCTGGGCCTGCCGCTGCGGCGCCCCGACGACATGCCTACGGTGCAGGCGGCGGCAAGCGTGGGCCAGCGCGCTTTGCTTGCGGCATACGACCAGGTATTTTCTCCGTACGGTATGCTTACCTCCCTGGTGCTGCTCACGCGCCGCGACACGGCCGACCGCAACGCCTACCTGCATGCGCGCGACACGTTCCGCCGTCTTATCGAGCTGAACGCGGTGCCCATCGTGAACGAGAACGACACCGTGTCAGTCGAGCAAATCAAATTCGGCGACAACGACACGCTTGCGGCGCTCGTGGCATGCCTCGCCGGGGCCGACCGCGTGGTTATTCTGAGCGACATCGACGGGCTGTATACGTCAAACCCCAAAACCGATCCATCGGCCCAGCTCATCAAGCGCGTCGACCGCATCACGCCCGAGATTTTGGCGGGCGCGTCGGGCGCGGGCAGCGCCGTTGGGTCGGGCGGCATGGTCACCAAGCTTACGAGTGCGCGCGTGCTGGGGGCGGCGGGCATTCCGCTGGTCATCTGCAGCGGCCGAGCCGAAGACGCCGTGGTGCGCTCGCTTGCCGAAGAACCCATCGGCACGCTGTTCACGGGCGCCGAGGTGCCGCATGAAATCACGCCGCGCAAGCTGTGGATCGCTTTGGGCGATTCGGTAAAGGGAGCTCTTCATGTTGACGCTGGGGCGGCGCATGCCATAATCGACGGCGGCAATTCGTTGCTGGCCGTTGGCGTGAAGCGCATCGAGGGCGATTTCGAGGCTGAGGATGTCGTCGACGTCATTGATGATGATGGGTTCGTCATCGGCCGCGGTCTTGCCCGCTGCTCGTCGGAATCGATGCGTTCGGGGGAAGCCGACGTTGCGATTCATCGCGATGAATTAATCTTGTTCGAATAACGTTTGGGCGATTTTGGCTTGGCGTGCGTTTCCGCTTCGGTCAAGTCCTGGCTCGCACGAACAGCGCATTACGTGCTGTTCGGCTCGTGCGGAATCTATCGGAACCGCACGCCAAGCCAAAATCGCAACATCTTCTCCGTTTTCCAAGGTGGATCCGACGAGAAACAGCGTCGGCGAAGGTTGAGCGAGGGAAACATGATTTCAATCGAAAACGATGTCCGTGCTATCGCGCTTGCTGCTCGGGATGCTTCCCGCGTGGTGGCGCGCGCGTCCGAAGAGGTTCGCAACCGGGCGCTTCTCGCAATGGCGGAAGCGTTGCGCGCACATCTTCCTGCGATTCTCGAGCGCAATGCCGTCGACATGAAGGCCGGTGAAAAGGCCGGCATGTCGGCAGGCATGCTTGACAGGCTGCGTTTGGACGAGGATCGCATCGATGGTATGGCGTGCGCGCTTGAATCGCTCGCTCAGCTGCCCGACCCGGTTGGCCGCGTGCTTGAGCATCGCACGATGGATGACGGCATGGACTTGCGGCGCGTCAGCGTGCCTTTGGGCGTAGTTGCCATGGTGTACGAGGCTCGTCCCAATGTGACGGCCGACGCTGCCGGCATCGCGCTGAAGTCGGGCAATGCGTGCGTGCTGCGTGGCGGCTCGCAGGCGCTTCATTCCAATGCGGCAATCGTGGCCGCTCTGCGCGAGGCCGTCGTTTCCGCAGGGCTGCCCGCCGATGCTGTCTCATTCATCGATACTCCCGATCGCGGCGCCACCGACGCGCTTATGCGCATGCGTGGCATAGTCGATGTGCTTATTCCCCGCGGTGGCGCGGGCCTCATTCGCCATTGCGTCGAATACGCCACCGTGCCTGTTATCGAGACGGGCACGGGCAATTGCCACGTCTATGTGCACGAAACGGCCGATTTCAATCGAGCCATCAGCATTTTGCTGAATGCGAAAACGCAGCGCATCAGCGTGTGCAACGCATGCGAGTCGCTGCTGGTCGACGGGGCGATTGCGGCCGAATTTTTGCCGCAAGCCTGCAAGGCGCTCGCCGAGGCGGGCGTTGAAATCCACGGCGATGCCGCGACGCGCGCTGCAGCCCAAAAGGCTGGGGTGGCTGGCAATTTCGTCGATGCGACCGATGACGATTGGGGTCGTGAATACCTTGCGCTCGAGATAAGCGTGAAGGTGGTTTCGGGCGTCGAGGAGGCCATCGATCATATCAATCGCTACGGCACGAAGCATTCCGAGTGCATCGTGGCCAATGAGGCGAGCGTCCAGGGCGCTGCGGCCATCGAGGAGTTCCTTGCGGGCGTCGATGCCGCCGCCGTGTATGCGAACGCTTCCACCCGTTTCACAGACGGCGGTTGCTTCGGGTTGGGCGCCGAAATAGGCATCTCAACGCAGAAGCTGCATGTGCGCGGCCCCTTCGCGCTGGAGGCGCTTACAACGTACAAGTACGTCGTGCGCGGCACGGGCCAGGTGCGCCCCTAATGGCTTTTGGCGCTGTGAGCGCAGGCGTGGGGGATGGCGCAAGCCCCGCCGAGGGATGCGACGTCGCGAGGCGCGCCGCCCTCGGCCGTTTCGAAAACTTTGGCCGCGATGGCCATCCATGCCGTTTGGGCATTATGGGCGGCACGTTCGACCCCATCCACAACGGGCACCTCGCCATAGCCCGGCATGCTATGGCCCAGCTCCGCCTTGCCGGTGTGCTGTTCGTGGTGGCGGGCGACCCCTGGATGAAGCACGGCCGTGCCATAACCGCCGCCGAAGACCGTTTCGCCATGGTGCGTGCGGCGGTCGCGGGTGAGGCTCGTTTCGAGGCGAGCCGCATGGAAATCGACCGATTGGGCGAAACCTATACCGCCGACACCCTGCGCGCGCTGCACGACTTTCTTCCCAACAGCGTCGAGCTGTATTTTCTGGTGGGCGCCGATGCCTTGGCTCAGCTTCCCGCGTGGCACGATGCGCCGCGGTTGGGCTCGCTAGCGCGCTTCGCCGCGGTGTCGCGCGAGGGCGCGCCGCCTCTTGGCAGCGAAGCCCTTGCCAAGGCCGCGGGGGCCATCGGGGCGAGCGAGATAGAGCTCGTTTCCATGCCTGGGATGGACGTATCTTCTACCGATTTGAGGGAGAAAGCCCGCAGGGGGCTGTCTGTTCGCGACCAGGTTCCCGCCGATGTGGCAGACTATATCGAGATGCACGGGCTCTACCGGTAGCGCAAGCGCCGGGCGTATACGCGAGGAGCGAACCATGGCGAAGGCCATATCGAAGAAAAACAAGAAGAAGCAGAAGCAGTCGGCTTTGGAAACGACCCCCATGACGCCCGACCGCTTCGACGAGATGCGCGCGGCGCTGCAGGCGCGCGTGAAGGCGTCGCGCTACCGCCATTCGCTGGGCGTGTCGCAAACCGCCGAGCAGCTGGCGCGCATCTATGGCGTCGACCAAAGCGAGGCCGCCATTGCCGGCCTTTTGCACGATTGGGACAAATCGCTTACTGGCGACGAGCTGAAGCGCAAGGCGAAAAAGCTCAAGCTTGCCAAGAAGGACGTGCGCGAGCATGCCACGGGCGTGTTGCACTCTTGGACGGCGGCGGCCACGTTGCGCGACGAATTCCCCGAGCTGTCCGACGCGGTGCTGCAGGCCATCAGCCGCCACACGTGCGGGGCCGTGGGCATGTCCGACTTGGACATGGTGGTGTTCGTGGCCGACATCATCGAACCGGGCCGCGATTTCCCCGACATCCAGGGTTTGCGCGAAGCGGTGGGAGAGGTGAGCCTCGACGAGCTGTTCTACCGCACGTACAAGGCGAACTTCATGTACCTGCTTTCTGCTGACATGGTGGTGGCGCCGCCGTCGCTTGACGTGTACAATTCCCTGGTCGTTGCGCGCAAACAGCGCCTTGCCGCCGATGCCACCCGTCAGGCCGAGTCTGGTGCCGACGCGGCCATGCAGTCGCTTGCCGAAGAAATTGCGCGTCGCGAGCAGCTGGCGCGCCAGGCCGAGCAGCAGATGGCGCTTGCCCGCAAAGCCGCCGAGGAACGCGAACGCGTGCGTGAAGAGAAGCGCGCCCATATGCAGCAGGAGGGCGCGGCCGATTACGTCGAGCCCGATATGGCCGAGCTTGAACAAGCGGCTGAAGCCGAGGCCAAGGCCAATGCTGGGAGCTTTGCCGATGCGACGCCCGCAAACCCGGCAGCCGGCGATTCGACTGCGAACCGCGCGGCTTCCGCCGTGCAGCGCACGGCGAGTGGGGCGCGCATCATTCCCATACAGTAAACGTCGAGCTCATTCGACCATGAAGAAAGGACACGCCGAATGGCAAAAGACAAAGGACTCACGTCCCTCGAGAAAGTGATGATCGCGGCCAAGGCTGCCGATTCAAAGAAGGCAACCGACATCGTGATTCAAGACGTTCGCGAGCTTGTGAGCGTGACCGATTATTTCGTCATCGTTACCGCGCAGAACAACCGACAGGTTGCAGCTGTGCTCGATGCCATCGAAGAGGCCGAGGTCAAGCAGGCCGGCGTAAAGCCGTTCGGCATCGAGGGCGCCGAGGAGGGTTTCTGGGCTCTGCTCGATTTCGGCGATTTCGTTGTGCACTGCTTCCAGCCCGAGGGCCGCGATTACTATCGCTTGGAAGAGGTGTGGAACGACGCCCCCACGGTCGATTTCGAGCCCGACGAGCCGAGCGAAGATAAGGCGCCGGAAGCAGAATAGAGAAAAAAGGCCCGCTTGCGCGGGCCTTGCTAATTCGTGGTGCCCCCAGCGGGAATCGAACCCACAACCATCGGATTAGAAGTCCGGTGCTCTATCCGTTGAGCCACGGGGGCTTATGCAGCGTTTTATTATATACGAAGCCGAGCGAGCGGCATCGCGCAATTATTCCGCC